>ERZ773003.78-NODE-78-length-79870-cov-34.103777_pt1 | contig 79870 bp, 70 predicted proteins | sample MGYA00580668_ERZ773003 | MGnify/ENA primary metagenome ERZ773003 (study PRJEB29015, sample SAMEA2738002) | human oral metagenome | biome: human oral; feature: human-associated habitat; material: dental | place: China | collected 2126 ...
CCATGCTGAGGGCGGTGGCGCACACCAGTCGTTGTTTCTGGCCGCCAGACAGCGATAATGGGTGCCGGTCCGCCAACTGGTCCAGGCCGAGCTGCGCCAAAAATTCTGGGCCCGCCTCCTGCGCAACGCTTTCGGTAAACAGTTGGCGGTGCACATCCTGCATGACCAGGAACGCCCGGCCCGGCTTCGCCGAAAACTCAACCGTGCCGGCCTGCACCCGTTGCAAACCACACAGCACCCGGGCCAAGGTAGTTTTACCAGCACCATTGGGGCCAATAATGCCGGTGACCTTGCCTTCTGGGAAACACATGTCGGTAATGTCGAGCACGCGCCTGCCACCAAACGACACCCGCACCCCACGCACATGCACTCCCCGCTCCGTCGGAGACGGCTCGGGAACCTTATTCAGCTGCGGTTTTTCGAGCGTGCGCAACCCTAACTCTTGGGCCTTGGCGCCAAGGCTGAAGAACTCCTCCCCCGGGTACGTGTGGGCAACCCGGCCGTCTACAATCAGCAGCACCTGGTCGACCAGCCCGCGGAGAAAATACAGGCGGTGTTCCGCAATAATAATGGTCTTACCCTGCGCTTTCAGCCGGCCCAAGAGCGCCGCAAACTCGGTTATTGCCGCCGGATCCAGGTTGGAAGTGGGCTCATCAAATAATATGATCGGGGTGGTTTGCGCCACGGCTTGGGCGCAGGCCACCTTCTGCACCTGCCCACCCGATAGGGTGCGTAGCGATCGCCCAGCCAAATCCGTGATCCCCACATCCCGCAATGCCGCGGCCGATCGTCTGCGCAGTTCATCCGCCGGAACCTGGAAATTCTGGCCGGCAAATGCCAGTTCGGAGTCCACCTCAGTGGTGAAAAACTGGGTGTGCGGGTTCTGAAACACGGTTGCGCACGACTTCCCGATCTCGTAGAGCTGCATGTCCGCAACCGATTTGGACCCTAATCGCACCGTGCCGGTTTGGGTAACCGCATGAAAATGCGGAATCAGCCCATTAATCAACCGCAACACCGAGGACTTCCCGCTGCCACTGGCGCCGCATAATAAGGTAATCCCTGGTTGCGGGGCGAAATTCACGTTCTCTAGCACCGGCCGTTCCGGTGCCGCGGCGTAGGTCACACTGACATTATCTATGTCGACCATGCTTGCTTCCCCATTAGTTGCCGCATTCGTATCTGCGCTGGTGTCCGCCATCATTACCTCCAGTTCCCGTTATGCTCGTTGCGCAATCGTCAGGCCAATAAAACCAAGAATGGCCAGCACCATCACCGCATCCCACACCCCAAACCTGTGGGTAGACAGCTGCGTTGGTCGACCCGGCGCCCCCAACCCGCGAATGAGGGCTGCGGCCGCGAGCTCGTCGGCGATCCGGGCCACCGCAGAGAGCAGGGGCACCACAATGTATTCGGCGGTGCGTATGGGGTGCAGCCAGGGTTTTTGGTAGCCCCGCAGTTTCATCGCTTCGACGATTCCCCGCATTTCATCAATGACAACGGGGAAGAATCGGAACATGACGCTGAGGGGAATGACAATCATATTGGGGAGCCGCATTTGGTGGAATGCGGTGGTGAATTCGCTGATGCGGGTGGTGCTGAACATCCATATGGCCACAGACAGGCTGACGGTGAAGCGCAGCACCCAATAGCCGACAATGCCGAGGGCCACCCCAAGCCAGTTGTTCATTCCCGGCACCCCGGGGAGTAGCGTTGCCCCGAAGCTGATGAGGATAATGGCCAGATATCCCAGGAAGAATTTCCGGGACATATCGCAGGCAATGAGTATCCCCAGGCAGATGATGATAGGCCAGAGAGTTGATCGAGTATTGAGGCCCATGACCAGCACATTGCAGACAATGAGGTAGAGCAGCTTAAGGCGGGCATCAATATTGGTGCGGATGTTCGTGCGGTCGCCCAGTGCACTCCCGTTAGCGGCGTGAGTGGCGTTGGCGGTGGTGTTGTTGCCGGTCATTACACTATCCCGGCGCGGGTGAAATGCTTTTTGAGGGTGCGCATTCCGATGAAGCCAGCAATGAGGCAGACGATGAAGGTTGCGACACCCCAAATGAGGATCATTGTTGGGGTGAAGACGTGCCGCATGGTGTCGGCGTATTCGGCGCTTTTCATTTGGGCTTCAATGTCGGCGAAATAGTCGTCGGAGTTAATAAATATGGGTGCGACGAGTGCCATGGACCAGAGTTGGAAGACGGCGTACGCCAGGGGGTTGGTGAGTTTTCCCTGGTAGTTGCCGCTGCGGGCGATGGCGTCGCCGATGAGTCCGGTGATGATGGCGGTGGGGACAACGTACCAGACGTGTCCGGTGAACATCATGCCCAGCCCGGTGATGAGGCCGAGGATGGTAAGTGAACCGAATTGCGGCACTTTCGCAAGGTAGAGCATGATTACAATGCCGTTGATGAGGGTGCTGATGATTCCGCCGACCATAATCATGATGGGTGAGAAGATTCCGAGCATTCCACCGGAGAACATGACTACAAAATAAACGCAGCAGAATACGCCGATGAGTACTAGGTTCCTGGGACTTCTCATGGGTTATCTCCTTAGGTTAGACTTCACTAACTATGAGACTAGCATTGGGCTTTTCGACGGTTCTGCTTACCGTTTGTGCTACTGTTGCTGTTCCCCCGGTTGCCGCCGGTGAGACCCGCATGCCGACTATCCCGGATAATAATCAGGCGCAGGAACATACCCGTATCACTGTTACTACGGAGTCTGGTGAGCCGGTGGCCGGGCCGGTTCATCGTGGTGATGTGCTATTGGTTCATGGTTCGGGGTTTGATCCGCAGGCCAATAAGGGCGGGTTCCCTATCCCCGTACCGCCTGGTACCCCCAATGGGGTGTTTGTGGTGTATTCGGCGTTTCCTGAGTGGTGGAAGCCGAGCGAGAATGCGCCAGAATCTCACCGGAAGCATCCCCATGATAGGGGTATTGCGTGGATGATGCCGGCCGGCACGTTGGAGTCTATACCGTCGGCTTTTCGACGGTCGATCGCCCGCCAGACGCAAACCATGAACCCTGATGGCACGTTCACCGCCCGCCTGGTGGTGGATCCACCGGCCCAAACACCTGGTGACCGGTGGGGTGTGTATGTGTATGCGGGTGCCGGTTCGGTGAATCCGGCGGAGGAAACGTTTGTGCCGATTCCGTTTTCTTCGGATCCGGGGCCGAACACGCCACCAGCGGCGACACCGGATTTCACCATTGATGCCGCCACCATTGCGCAATTGGCTCATGCTGCCGGTGGGAATGTCAGTACGAAGAATGGTGCGGCCCGGGATGGTGACCGGGTGACGTTTAGTCGGGCGGCGGATGCCGGCGATGGGATTATCCGGTATCGGGGTGTTGCGGTGGCGACGGCGAAATATAACGTGGTGGAGGTCGCGGTGGCCGACCCGTGGTTGGAGCCGCGCGGGAATGGGACGTGGGCGGTGACCGCCGAGGTGTCGATCGGGGCGGATGTGGGCCCGGATTCCATGGTGCGCCGTGAATTGGGCACTATTTCTGGCACGATGGGCACGTTCCCGCTGTTGGGCAGTTCGGTGACGGTGCGTTAGGCGTTAGATTTTAGTGGTAATGCTGGTGCCCTCGACGCACCAGCATTCGTTTTTGGTGTCTCCGCGCCTACACCACGACGAGTGTGAGGGACATGCGGGAGGGTTCGAGGGCCTCGACCGCGTGGGGATCATTGGGTGCAAGGTAAATGACGTCGCCGGGTGCGACTTCGTTGTCTTTGCCGTTTATCGTGAACCTGAATCGGCCTTCGAGGATATTAATGATGACGGCCCGGGTGGAGGTGTGTTCCGTGAGGACCTGTCCGGTGTCCATGGTGAACATGACGTGCCGCAATACATCGTTATTGACGAGGACGCGGGAGGTGGTGGCTTCCTTGGAGATCGGTAGGTCGGTGTAAGTGTTGGTGTAGACGCCGGATTGGCTGACCGGGGTAGTTGCCATGCTGTTGTCCTTCCTATTGGTGGGCTTGCGTCTTCCTACACTACCCCCAAAATAGCCAATAGGATAGGCCCATTATGCATGGCTTTATTGATTTGACGTGGTTACGGCCCACTATACGGTTTGCGTCGTTCGAGATTATCGGGGGTGGGGTGCATTAAACTTTCCCGCGAGAAGAAAGGTGCTTTGATATGACTGTTTCCGAACGTGCTGAGGCGATTTTCACCACCGGTTCGCTTCAGGCCCCAGAGTTTGCGTCCCTGGTCGGCAATATTGCTACCGCCATTACTGCTACGGCAAAGGCCCAGGCCGAGGCCATGGGTGCGCAGGGTTCGTATGCCCGCCCGCTCGTGTTCACGGCAACCCATGATGGGTTTAGGCTTGCGGCGGCGCCCCGCCCTAAGGATTCGGCCGATGTGGAGTTGGATTTTGTGGTGCACGATATTGATGATGTTGCGCTCCGCACGGTCGTCGATACGCTTTTCGACGATTCCCGCAGCCTCACCAGCCTGCCGCATGCTGCGCAGCGCCCCCTGGCGAACGCCGCAAGCGTCATGGCGAAGCGACATCATAGTTTCAGTGTTAAGCTGCAACAACGCGGAACAGATACCATCAACTATTCAGGCAATATTGAGCATATGGCGGGTCTTATCACGGAGTTTCAGACGAAAAGAGTCGTCACCGAAACCATCGAAGATGTGTTCCAATTTGATGGTTTTCAGGGGTCTTCGGACACAATTTTCCTCATGATTGATGGCGCATCCTACGCCATCAAGGCTACCGACGAGCAGGTGCGGCAGGTCACGGGGCTTGTGGCCAGCCACGGTCCGGAGCTCACTTTGGATTGCACCATTGAGCAAACCACCTGGCACAAGCCGGGCCGGAAACCCACCATTATGCGTAGGTTGTGTGCCGTGTCCCGGCGGGATCGCCCCAGGGTGGGCGAACAATTTACCCTATTATGATAGGACTTTGCCCAGGCCTTCCAATATGATTTGGGCGGACAGCAGGGAGGCGTTCAAATACCAGGATTCGTAGTCGACTTCGACCGCATGGTTGTCGGTGACCGCTTTGAGGCTGGGCCAGAGCGGCGTGTCTGCCGGTGAGGGTGCCCCGGATTGGACCCCGTAGAAAATCCAGTCGGCGTCGGCCTGGTCCAGGACCTCTGCGGAAAGGTCCTTGCCGGCTTTGTTGGTGAATTGTTGTGATTCCGGTCGGGCGAGGCCGCAGTCGGCGGCCACGGTGCCGGCCATGGAGTTTGTGCCATACACCTGGAATGCGTCGTCTTTGGTGCGCAGGAATGACACTGTTGGTACTTCGGCTGGGAGTTTTCCTTTGAAGTCGGCGGCGTCCGCAAGGTAGGCGTCGAGAAGCTTCTTTGCCTCATCTTTCTTGCCTACGGCCTCGGCGATGGTGGCCAGGTCGTCTTTCCAGTTTTCGCCGCCGCCTTTGCCGGTCACCACGGGGGCGATATCGCGGAGTTTGGTGAGGATTTCTTCGTCGGTGCGTTCGTTGGCGCAGATCAGGGTTGGTTCCAGCTTGCTGATCGCCTCAACGTTGGGGGTTTGGCGGAGCCCGCAGTTAGCGATGCTGTCTAGATCGTATTGGGAACCGAATTTGTCCTTGATGAATTGGGGTATGAGTTCGGCCCCTTTCGCGGCCGCGACACCCACGGGGACGATGCCCAGCATGAGGAGGTTATCGAGCTGGCCAGTGTTGAGCGCCACCACCCGTTGGGTGTCGCCGGCGGCCTCGGAAGTATTGGCTGCTTCGTTGGTGCTATTGGTTTTGCCGCATGCTGCAAGCACGCCGACAGAGGCGACCGCACCTGCTGCAACCAGGCCCAGGAAGCCCCGGCGCGAAATTTTATTACTCATTCTTTTGAATGTAGCTTAGGGTTAACTAAAGTTGCAATAGTGCTTAATAGACGTCTTAGTGGACTCTTTCTCCTTCTAGGGGTGCTTGTGCTGCTGGTGGTGGCGAGTATCGTCATTGGTACCCGCACCATTGCTTTGAGCGCCCTGGTGGATATGGTGAATGGTGCCGATATTGATGCCGCCGATGCCGCGGTTATTCAGGATCTTCGGATTCCCCGCACTATTCTCGGCATTGTTGTTGGCGCGGCCTTGGGCACCGCCGGCACGTTGATTCAGGGCCATACCCGAAACCCGCTGGCCGATCCCGGTATTTTCGGCATTAATGCCGGTGCCGCGTTTGCCGTGGTGGTGTCGTTTACCTTTTTGCAGGTCACCAGTGTTGCCGGCACCGTTATTGCGGCGTTCGTGGGTGCCATTATCGCTACCATCATGGTGTTTTCGTTCAGCGGCATTAACCCGGTGAGTATTTTGCTGGGTGGCACGGCCTTGTCGGCGGTGCTGAGCGCCATGACGAGCGCCATTGTGTTGACGAACGATGACAGCCTCGACCGCATGCGGTTTTGGAACGCGGGTTCGATTGCTGGTCGGGATGTGACGGTTTTTACGGGGGTTGCCCCGTTCATTGTCGTGGGTGTGGTGGCAGCACTGGTGACGGCCCGACAGTTGAATGTGTTGAACCTGGGTGATGATATTGCCGCCTCCATGGGTGTGGATACCCGGCGCGCCCGGCTGGTGGGCATGATTATTATTGCGCTCCTGGCTGGTGCCGCGACGGCGGGTGCGGGCCCGATCGGGTTTGTGGGGCTCATTATCCCCCATGTGATTCGGGTAGTGACCGGGCCGGATTACCGCTGGTTATTGCCGTATTCCGCGTTGGGCGGCGCGATTTTGGTGCTGTTGGCGGATATATTGGGTCGGGTGATTGCGCGGCCCGGCGAGTTGCAGGTGGGTATTGTTTTGGCCGGTGTGGGCGCCCCGTTTGTGTTGTATTTGTTGGCGCAGCGGAAGTTGGTGGCCCTGTGAGGGTGATACATTCCCGGATTATTGTGGTCAATGTGGTGTTGGTGCTCGCCGCGGTGTTGGCGTTTGCGGCGAGCATTACGATTGGCGACCACCCCATTACTCTCGAAAAAGTATTCGAGGTGTTTATGGGTGGTGGTACGCGGCTGCAACGCACGGTGGTGCTCAAGTGGCGGCTGCATCGTGCCGTGGCGGCGGTGGCGGTCGGGTTGGCGTTGGGGTTGGCGGGTGTGCTCACCCAGTCGGTGACCCGGAACCCGCTGGCCAGCCCGGATGTGTTGGGTATTTCCCAGGGCGCGTCGGCCTGCGCGGTGACGATCATCGTGTTGGGTAGCGGCACCATGGGGGCGGTGAGCCTGCCGGTGGCGGCGCTGATAGGATCCACCCTGGCTGCGGTGGTGATTTGGTTGCTGGGGAGCAGGCGGGGCATGGACACGTTCCGGCTGGTGCTGTCAGGCATTATGATTACTGCCCTGTTGCAGTCCTATATCACCTGGTTGTTGTTGCGCGCCGATATTTCGGATGCGGCAATAGCGAAAACCTGGTTGACGGGTTCCCTGGTGGCGTCGAGCGCGAACCGGAACCTGCCGGTGCTGCTGGTGTTGGCGCTGATCGTACCAACCATTGGGTATATGGCGTTTCAATTGCGGGCGATGACACTCGGTGATGACATGGCTGCAGGCCTGGGGGTGAGTGTCGATAAGCACAAAGCGCTATTCCTGCTGGTGTCGGTGGTGCTCACTGCGGTGGCGGTGTCGGCGGCGGGCCCGATTGGGTTTGTGGCGTTTGTGGCGCCTCAGCTGGCGATGCGCCTTATGGGAACCCCCACGCCGCCGCTGGTTGGTTCGGCACTCTGCGGCGCGGCACTATTGGCGGTGGCGGACCTGGTGGCCCGGGCGGGGCTGCCGGTGGAATTGCCGGTGGGCCTGGTCACGTCGGCGATCGGCGGGGCATTCCTGGTGTACCTTCTCATCCAAACAAACCGAAAGAGCACAGTATGAGTCGTTTAGCCGCAACAGGACTACGGGTTGGTTATGGCCCGAAAACTATTATTGATTCCCTCGATGTTGCGATCCCAGACACGCAGGTCACCACGATTATCGGCCCGAATGGTTGTGGTAAATCAACGCTGCTGCGGGCTATGGCTAATTTGCTGCCGACGCAGGCGGGTGAGGTGACGCTGGATGGCACCCCCATTCGCGCTTTACGACGCCGGGATCTGGCCCGTAGCCTGGGGGTTTTACCGCAAACCCCGGTTGCCCCGGATGGGCTGATAGTGTCCGACCTGGTGGCCCGGGGCCGGCACCCCCACCAGGCCTGGTACCGGCAATGGTCGTCGGACGATAAGGACGAGGTCATGACCGCCCTGCGCATGACCAAGGTGGATGACCTGGCGGACCGCACGGTGGATTCGCTTTCCGGCGGGCAGCGCCAACGGGTGTGGATTTCCCTGGTGCTGGCCCAACAAACCGACATCCTGTTTTTGGATGAGCCCACCACCTACCTGGATTTATCGCATTCCATTGAGGTGCTGGAGTTGGTACACCGCCTGAGTCGGGAGCACGGCCGCACCATTGTGATGGTGTTGCACGACCTGAACCTGGCGTTGCGCTATTCGGATAACCTGGTGGTCATGCGGGACGGGAGCCTCAAGGCGGTGGGGAAACCGCAAGATGTCATCTCCCCCGAGCTGCTCAAACAGGTATTCGACCTGGATGCGGTGGTGGTGGAATGCCCGGTCACCGGCGGACCTCTGATCGTGCCCGCCTGATTGGTGCGGCTAGGTTCCTAGTTCGTTCGCGTTGTAGGCGCCCATGGCAATGTACTGTTTCTGCGGTGTGCATTCTTGCTTCACGGCGGTTTCTTGCTGATTGGTCACAACCAGGGATGCGAACATGTCGGCCACGGTTTCCGCATCTTTCACGCTCTTGTCACTCGTGCCCACAATGTAACCCACAACCTCGTTGCGCTTGCCCGGTGCGGGATTCATCATGGGGCATTTCACCGTGAACATCCCCAAACTGTCACGGTTGCTGCCTTCCGGTTCGGTGCCGTAGTCACCGGGGCACACCACTACCCCATCGAAGCGGCCCAAGGCTGGGCCAATGTTTGCCCGGGTTCCGGGTTTGACCGGCAGGCATTTGGTGTCCGGGCCGAACGCCATTTTGGCCTTCAGATTGAGGGTTTTTGTGGTGTCACAGTTGTTGTAGGCCTGGACGAAACCCCATTCGGTTTTCATCTCAATACAGTTGGGGGCCCGGGTTTCCGCCGCTAGCGGCTGCGCCTGGGCCACGCCCGTAAGGCAGGTGAGACAAGTGAGTGTTACAGTGCAGGATAGTAGGGCAGTACGAAAAAGTTGACCCATCAATTTTTCCTAATTTATTTGATCCGCAATATTTTTTCCTCATCTTATCAATCCAAAAAGGTCAAATCTATCAATGCCCCTTTTTTGGGGGTTTGGTTCGTGTTGCGGGGGGATGTGGTCATCTGCTTTTGTAGCGGCGGGGGTGGGGTCATGGCGATCATATATTCGACTGATAGCGGGATAATGGCGGCATAAAGCCCTCTGGTGGCGCCATGCGGTTTCCTGATAAGCGCGACCTATCGCATATCGACCACGTTTTCGATGCTAGCCCCAGGCTGCTGGCCGAATCTAGACGGCACGGTGGATATGTTGTAGGGTCGCAAGCGGTGAGGTAATGACGTGAATAATCGAGATTCATTGCGTAAGGCTTTTGGCGGCCCATGAAAACGAAAACCCGTCAACGGTGCATGCTTGTAGCAATAATCCTGCTGGTTGTAGCCGGGGGCTGGGTCACCATGCAATACAAGAGGATCAACGCGGTAGGCGCCGCCATCCAACAATACGAAAAACTTCTCGACGCTCAATGGATGGATAAGGACTGCACCCTGGAGCATTGTCCAAAATCCAGTAAATCACTCCCCGGAATGCCCCCAGGCTGGGCCGCATTCACCCAGTATGAACGATTCAACCTCAAATGGCGCGGTGACTATGTGACCCTGAGCGCCCCCGTAACTGACGTCTGGGTGTACCGTGTGACAAAAACCAATGATGGGACATTAGAAGCCATCGTAGGAATCGGAATCACGAGATGCGCAATAGATTCCGATGGCTATAGTTTCACAACGGATATCCGAAAAATGACTCTTGCCCCAAGCGCTATTGCGGTATGTGGTGGGATGAAATATCTTCAGATGAGTAGTTCCCGCAGCCGCCTCTCTTGGAAGCGTCCCGCTGTAGTGGCCCTGATAAGCCTTAGAGACCAACTGGTTTCTAGGGCTTATCCGCTATTCTAGGTCGAGGAAACCCGCCCCCAGCTGCGGGTTTATGCCATGGCCGGTGGGTGGGAACAGTGCTAGAGCAAACCGACTACACTATTTACCCATGAACAATCCGAGTGAGGTACCAGCACATCGCTATTCCCCGGAACTAGCGGGTGTTATCGAGAAGAAATGGCAAACACTATGGCGGGAGAACGGCACGTTCCAGGCCCCCAACCCGGTCGGCACCCTCGCCACCGGGGACGAGCTCCCCAGCAATAAGCTGTTTGTGCAGGACATGTTCCCATTCCCTTCCGGTGCCGGCCTACACGTGGGCCACCCGCTCGGATACATTGCCACCGACACATTCGCCCGGTTCAACCGCATGCTCGGCAAAAACGTGCTGCACACCCTGGGCTATGATGCGTTCGGCCTGCCGGCGGAGCAATACGCCATCCAAACCGGCACGCACCCGGCGATCAAAACGCAGGAGTCCATCGAAAACATGGAGCGCCAGCTGGGCCGTTTGGGGTTGGGGCACGATAAGCGCCGCGCCATTGCCACCACCGACGAGGACTATTACCGCTGGACCCAGTGGATTTTCCTCCAGATCTTCAATGCCTGGTTCGACACTGAATCAAACAAGGCGCGCCGCATCACCGAACTTGTCCCCCTCCTGGAGGACGGTTCCCGACCCGTCCCGGAGAAACTCGCACAGGAGTTCGGCACCTCGGACTTTACAAAGTTGGATAAGGTGCAGCAGGCCAAGGTGATTGACGAATACCGGCTGGTCTACCGGTCGTATTCCATGGTGAATTGGTGCCCTGGCCTGGGTACGGTGTTGGCGAACGAGGAAGTGACCGCCGACGGCCGTTCCGAGCGCGGTAACTTCCCGGTGTTCCGCAAAAAGTTGTCCCAGTGGATGATGCGCATTACCGCATATGCCGACCGGCTTATTGATGATCTTGAGGTTCTGGATTGGCCCGATAAGGTCAAGAACATGCAGCGGAACTGGATCGGCCGGTCCCGCGGCGCCGAGGTGGATTTCACCGCCGCAGGCCATTCGATCACGGTGTTTACTACCCGCCCCGACACCCTGTTTGGTGCAACCTACCTGGTGTTGGCCCCCGAGCATGAGCTTGTCGACGCCCTCACGGCCGATACTCCCTACCCGGAGGGTACCGATTCCCGCTGGACCGACGGCCAGGCGACTCCCGCGGCGGCGGTGGCCGCCTACCGGGCGGCCATTGCCGCAAAGTCGGACGTCGAAAGGCAAGAGAATAAGGACAAAACCGGCGTGTTCCTGGGAACCTACGCCACCAACCCGGTCAATGGCGAGCAGGTGCCGATCTTTATTGCCGACTATGTGCTCACCGGCTACGGCACGGGGGCGATCATGGCCGTGCCCGCGCACGACACCCGCGACTACGAGTTTGCTACCGTGTTTGGCCTGCCCATCGTGCCGGTGCTCGACGGGGACGTGACCACCGAGGCGTTTGTTGGTGACGCGCCGCACATTAACTCCGCCAACACCGACGGCCTTGACATCAACGGCAAGGACACCCCCACCGCCATTGCGGACACCATTGCCTGGCTGGTTGCGCACAATGTTGGCACGGAAAAAATCCAATATAAGCTGCGCGATTGGTTGTTTGCCCGCCAACGCTACTGGGGTGAGCCGTTCCCCATTGTGTACGATGAGAACGATGTGGCGCACGCCCTGCCCGAATCGTCCCTGCCCGTGGTCTTGCCCGAGGTGGAAGACTACAAGCCGGTGTCCTTCGACCCGGACGACGCCGATTCCGTCCCCCACCCCCCGCTGGCCAAGGCCACCGACTGGGTGAATGTGGAATTGGACCTGGGCGATGGCCTGAAGCACTATCGGCGGGACACCAATGTCATGCCGCAGTGGGCCGGTTCCTCCTGGTACCAGCTGCGCTACATTGATCCGCAGAATCCCGACGAGTTCTGTACCCTGGAAAACGAACGGTACTGGACCGGCCCCCAATTCCCTGGCGACTGCGGTGGCGTCGACCTGTATGTGGGCGGCGTCGAACACGCGGTGCTGCACCTCATGTACGCCCGATTCTGGCATAAAGTCCTATTTGACCTGGGCTATGTTTCCTCCTACGAGCCATACCGCCGCCTGTACAACCAGGGCTACATTCAGGCATTCGCCTACACGGATTCCCGAGGCGTGTACGTGCCCGCCGCCGAGGTCGAGGAGCGCGACGGCAAGTTCTACTACCAAGGTGAGGAGGTCACCCAGGAGTACGGCAAGATGGGCAAGTCGCTCAAAAATTCGGTAAGCCCCGACGAGATTTGCGACGATTACGGTGCCGACACCCTGCGGGTTTACGAAATGGCGATGGGTCCCTTGGACACGTCACGACCCTGGGCCACCAAGGATGTTGTGGGCGCCCAACGGTTCCTGCAACGCCTGTGGCGCCTGGTGGTGGACGAGGAAACCGGCGATGTGACCGTCTCCGACGCGGAGCTTGACGACGACACCTCCAAGGCACTCCACCGCACCATCGCCGGCATCCGGGACGACTACGAAAATCTGCGGCTCAACACCGTGGTGGCCAAGGCGATCGAGTACGTGAACTTCCTGACCAAGCATTTCGCCACCACCCCGGTGCCGCGGGCGGCCGTCACCCCGATCGTCATCATGATCGCCCCGATCGCCCCCCACATCGCCGAAGAACTGTGGCAGCGCTTGGGCCACGACGACACCATCACCTATGCCAAATTCCCCATCTTCGACGAGAAGTGGTTGGTTGACGATGAAATCGAATTGCCGGTGCAGATCAACGGCAAGGTGCGCAGCCGCATCATGGTTCCCACCGAGGCTGACCGTGACCAGATTGCCGCCATCGCGCTTGCCGACGCTACCATCCAATCCCACATTGCGGATAAGACGGTGGTGAAACAGATCGTGGTGCCCGGCCGCATGGTGAACCTAGTGGTCAAGTAGCCGGGCCGCGTGCAGGGCGAGGAAGGTTTCCTCGTCCTCGGTGATGTCCACCCCCAGGTCGTCGGCCACCAGGCGTGCAATGTTGCAGCCCACCCGCATGGCCTCGGGGTGGTTTGCCATCAGGGAAGCCCGCACCGCACTCAACCCGGTGTCTAACTGCTGGCCGCCCAACACCCGGGTGAGAAACAGCCGCACGTGGGTGAGGAACTTCATGCCCATTTGCACCGGCAGCAGGCGGGTGATGTGGTCGAGTTCGGCGGCCATGAGGTGGGCGTCCGCCACGGTGCCGCCGACAACACTGGCCGCCACCAGGTGCAATGCCACCAGGTTAGGGTCGACGTTCCGCAGGTGACGTGCGATCAGCCGTTGCGCCACCCGGTATTCGGTGGGAAACCAGGACGACACGTCCCGGACCGGTGCGGCTGGCCTTCGCTTCTGCGGCAAGGCCTGCAACTGGTGGGCCAGCGCGGGTGCATCAATAAAGTCCAGGTCCGACCGATTGAGTTCGGTGAGCAGGGCATCCATCATGGTGTGAGCGTGGCCCCATTGCTGGCGATCACATCCTTGTACCAGTAGAACGACTTCTTCCGATACCGTTGCAGCGTGCCCGAACCATCATCATTGCGATCAACGTAAATGAAGCCGTAGCGTTTGGACATTTCCGCAGTGGACATGGACACCAGGTCGATGCACCCCCAGGAGGTATAGCCCAGCACCGCCACGCCGTCGCTCAGCGCCTCGCCGACCTGCACCAAATGGTCATTCATGTAGGAGATCCGGTAATCGTCGGCCACCGTGCCGTCGACAAGCTCGTCGCGGGCACCCAAGCCGTTTTCCACAATAAACAGGGGTTTTTGCCACCGATCCCAATACTCGTTGAGGATGATGCGCAGGCCCACCGGGTCGATCTGCCACCCCCACTGCGACGCCGCGAGCGTGGGGTTGGGGACGCCGCCGATGAGGTTGCCGGGGCCGCGCGTGGTGTCCGTCGCCGACTCGCACACGGACATGTAGTAAGAGAACGACACGAAATCCACCGTGTTACGCAGGTCAATACGGTCCTGCTCGGTAATATCGAGCTCGATGCCAGCCTCCCGCAGCTTGCGCAGGAAATAGCCAGGGTAGGTGCCGCGGCAATGCACGTCGCCGAACGTGAAATCGTCATGGGCGGCATCGAGTGCGGCCCACACATCGTCAGGGTTCGGGGTGAGCGGATAGCGCGGCATCGCCAGAATCATGCAACCAATCTTATTGGTAGCGTCCACCTCGTGGGCGATCTTTGTCACCCGAGCCGACGCCACCAGCTCATGGTGAATCGCCTGGTAGAGGTCCTGTTTGTCAGTAGTGTTCATGATCCCGGCCAGGATGGGGAAGTGCAGAATCGAATTGATCTCATTAAACGTGAGCCAATACTGCACCCGCCCTCGGAAGTGTTCAAAGACCGTCCGGGCGAAATTCTCATAGAACCCAATGAGCTTCCGGTTCGTCCACCCGCCGTACTCCTGCGCCAGGTACAGCGGCAGCTCGTAGTGGCTGAGCGTCACCAACGGCATAATATTGTGTGCAAGCAATTCGTCGATGACGCGATCGTAAAACGCTAGCCCCGCCGCATTCGGCTCCGCCTCGTCGCCCCGCGGGAAAATCCGTGACCACGCGATAGACAGGCGGAATACCTTAAACCCCATCTCCGCAAACAGCGCAATATCCTCCTGGTAGCGGTGGTAAAAATCAATCGCCTCCAGCTTTAAATTGTCCGGTGTGGGCCCCGCACTTGGTGGCTTGACGACGCCTCCCGGCAGCACATCCTGCACACTGAGCCCCTTGCCGTCCTCCGCATAGGCGCCCTCAATTTGGTTAGCGGCGGTGGCGCCACCCCACAAAAATCCTTCGGGAAAACCCATGGTGTCTCCTCACTTTTTGGTTTTCTTTCAGTTTAGGCATGTTTGGCCAGGATGGGGTGTCGCGTAACTATTTTTGACAAAATGGTGTATGAACTGGAGGTATGATAGTTCGGTAGCGGTGATTGGTTTTAGCGGCTTGCTTCTATCGTCTGCAAAAATACCCCCGAAAAGAGTGGAAAGAGCAACTGTTAAGTGGCTAGCACTTTTTAAGGATAGCCATGGGGTTTTGGGGGTGCCTGCGGGGTGTGGGGTTGGGAAAATCTGGGCGTTTATTTGGCGATTTATGCCGGTAGCGAAACTGATTTTGGTGGTGGATTACGGGAGAGCATGTTGGTAATCGAAAATCAGGTCGAATCATAATAGGGGTAATATATTAGTTTCTTATTTTAGGCTCACGATTGCGTCATTGGCTATGGTAGGAATAGTGACTTATTGTCATTATTACATCTTCATGATGTGCGTGATTTTTATTCCCTCATGATGGCGTGAAATGGTGAATTGCAATAGGTTTTTGGCGCGGCCATCATTATGGCTTCCCGGAGTGGCCGCAGCATTCGCCGTTTTCGCTTGCTCAAAATTGAACCTAGAGAACACGCTGCCTTCATCGGTGGGGTCCGTTATCCTTCGCGGAATGACCTTTATGACCAGCGGATTGGCCGTGTCCGTGGCGTGGGATGCCGCAAGGCTCCATGAGGTAGCACGCATCATGGGCCGCCGCAGCCAACTACTCAAGCTTGTCGGGTGGATTCTCATCCCCTGCTGGGCGTGGATTCTCGTGGCGTTTCTCCTGCTCTGGGGATACCAAATTATCGCCATGGATGCGGTGATTTACCCGCACCCATTGACGCTTTTACTGGCCGTAATTATGGGGACAACATGGTCCATTTTGGGGATAGTTTTTGTCTGGGTACTACCACATATTGTCGGGTTGCTTATGGCCATTATTATGCCATTTATGGTGACGTCTTTTGCCTGGACTCTTCCCGATTTCAGGTGGCGGCATATGTTTGGGGTTCCATCGTTTTGTTGCGGATTATCCTCAACGCTCAATACGAATATGGTTCTTGCCTCAATCTTGTGTTTAACCAGCATGGCCACCGTTGGCATAGCATTTATCCTATTTGTGCGTGGTATCCCGGCCATGCAGGTCACGCGGGTGATTTCTGGTGCCATCATGGTCATTGGGGTGGGCGGGTTTGGTAGTTCCGCAATGATAGCCCAATCATTGGAAAACTTTGCCGCCACCCAACCCCGAGACATCAGGGAATCCGTGTGCCGGAATGGCATGTGTTTCTGGCCGGAGCACACGGAGGAACAGATCGCGGCTAATAGTGCAGCATACGACCAGATTCGCGCAACAATGCCAGCCCAATGGTTGCCGCCAATGTCACCAACCGCGCCTGCGATCGGCCCAGACCCCAATTTTAAGATTGGTGTCATCAATGAATCATCATGGATCATGGGGGAACCGAACTCGCCGCTGCCCTTCACGGACAGTGTGGATAAAAATGAAATATATGGTCATTTTGCCAACATTCTGGTTTCGAGACAGCTGGGATTTCTGATTCCGCTTATTGATGCGGATAACTGGCAGAAATGGGCGAGCCACCAATCAAAACCAGCATCCCCGGAGGAGGTTTATTCATGGGTTGAGTCAGAGCTAAAACAACGAGGACTTGCCGATATTAAGCCACAATAAAAGAATGAGTAAATTTCGATAACGCCATTTACTTCGGATGTTTTTTATGCTTAAAATTTAATCATATTTGAGGAGGTTATGATGAAAGAATTATTCATGGATCCCCGGCGGGTTCTCAAGGCATTTGGCGCCGTGATCGTGGGCGTGATTGCCTACTGCGTGCTGGTCGCTCCCCTGGTCAAAGAAGGCAGCTACAGTGATGTTGTGCGCGATACTCTCGCATCGGTGGGCGTGGGATACTGTGCCGCCGTCGTGGTCGTTGGCGCCCTGTGGCTCGGGGTTATCGCGGTGATCAACCGTCGTAAGCAATAACCAGCAAGAACACAACCAACAAGCACGGTGGCGTTGCTCCGCGAAGTATCATGTTTCGTGCGGCAACGCCATATGGCTGCTATATTCGAGGCTTATTCAAATTCCCGGCAACTGAATAAGCCTCTTTTGCTATCATTTACCGACTCGATAAGGGGAAAATTATGCGCTATGTTCTATTGCTCCGCGGCATCAACGTTGGCGGCAAAAACAAGGTAGTCATGGCTGATCTCAAGGCCGATTTGGTGGAGCTGGGGTTCCAAAACCCGGTCTCCTATATCAATAGTGGCAACCTCGTTTTTGACAGCGAAAACCGGGAGGCGAAGATCACGGAAACCCTGACGGACTATTTCCGCAGCACCTATGATTTTCCCCTCCCGTTTATCCTCATCAGCGCTGCCACGCTCCGCAAGGAGGCCGCCCAGGTGCCGGATTGGTGGCGGGATGAGACGGCCTACCGGCGGGATGTGCTCTTTTACCTGCCCGAGGCGAAGAAAGACGAGATTGAAGCAGTGACCGCGGATTGGGCCACCGACACGGAGCGGCTGCATTTCGGCCACACGGCCTTCTTTTACAGCAACACCAATCAGGCGGATTATCTCAAGTCCAACTATCACAAGAAGCTGCTCAAGGCTAGTTTTTATAAGCAGCTGACCATCCGCAATGGCAAGACCTTTCAGAAGCTCATTGAGCTTGTCGACGAGGCCTAAAGCGCTTACGCCTTATCGTCGGGTTTTGTCATGAGCGCGGTCATGGCGTCTTGGATTGAGGTTCCCGGGTGGTCGATGCGGTATTGCTTAATTACCGCAGGATCCGGGATCTTGCCTTCGGGAATCTTTGTCGGCAGGATTCGAGAGGAAAGCGCGGACATTACCAAGACGAGGCACATTATTATTGCAAAAACATACTGCCCATTGATGAAACAGAGTACGGCCAAAAGTGCAGTTCCTGCGTAACCGCAATACAGGAAGATATTTGCTAGTTTCATGATGGTTCTCGCGTTTTTCTTAATGGAAGATCTGAAAATTATTGAGCTTGCCGCCGAAGCCTGAAGCGCCTATGCCTTATCGTTAGGTTTCGTCATGAGGGCGGTCATGGCGTCCTGGATTGAAGCTCCCGGATGGTTGATGCGATACTGCTTGATCACCGCAGGATCCGGGATCTCGCCCTCGGGAATCTCCGTGGGGATGCCTCGAAACAAGAAATATGATGATGCTAACAGGCACACTGCTATGAGGACTGTAGTGAGCATAAGCGTAAGGTTTCCGCTGATAATGGCCAGCAGAATAGATACGACCATGAGAACATATCCGCTGTACTGAAGAGTTTTCCCTAGATCCATGATGATTCCCGCAGTGTTGTGGTAGAAGATTTAGAAAACCATTGTGCATGTGGATATTGCACCTTGAGCATGGTATAAGGATATTTATTCGATTTTCCTTACGTCAAGATAGTCACCCCCCGCGTTCAACAGCTGGCAGTACGGGTCTGAATGCTTCCTCCTATTTTGCTATATATTTCACTAGCTTTAGTTTAGGTAAGCTTCATTGACTGCTCATGATTCGGCCAATGCTTTGCAGCAACTATCGCCTAGAGTAACCATTGTCTTCCAGAATTTTCCTGATAGCTACGTTCTTGGTGGCGGCTGAATATTTCCAGCCGCCACAAAAGGGCTGTGGCGGTAATATTAAGAAGTTACTGTGATGATGTTACCTACCCCCAAAGGGGTGAAAAGCCATGGCGGCTGCTCATGTACTTTTCCTTCAAAACCTGCTGAGTTCAATACCCCCGAATGAGGTTTTTCGAGGAAATGGTCGCTAGTACAGGTTTTGGTTAGGCGGGAACCGTCCATAATGGGGGTAATAGAAGTAATTTCTAATATTTTCAGTTGACTGCCTGTTGTTGACGAAACCGCAGAATAGACCTTAACTAATAGCGGTGACCTTCTACTTAGATAATATTTTCTACCAGCATTCACGCGGTAGTGATCCCATTATTAATAATCTGAGTTTGACGCTCTGCCCTGGTCCAATGCTACTGCTCGGTAGAAACGGCGCCAGTAAAACCACCCTTCTTCGATTGTCTGCAGGGCTATTGAAGCCCAAATCTGGGAAGATTCACCGCCCCGGACGGGTGCTCTATTTGCCGCAGCAATTCGTTTCGGTACCAGGTTTCACATGTTTGGACTATGTGTCCCACCTGGCATGGTTGAACGGCCAGGGGCGTCGACAAGCGAAAACAGAAGCACCCCGCTGGCTTGCCGCTGTGGGGCTTGACGGCTACGAACGGCATTCCTGCCAGAAACTTAGTGGTGGGCAACAGTCGCGGCTGGCGCTTGCTATGGCACTCAACTCCGGGGCTGAACTGGTACTTCTTGATGAACCTGGTGCGGCGCTGGATCCGTTGAGTAAGGAGATGCTGCGGGAATTATATGGGATGGTGGTCAGTGCTGGGGTGAATCTTGTGGTGTCGAGTCATGATCCGACGGATATTCTTGGCCCGTTTGCGCGTGTGGTGATTATTGACCGTGGAGCGGTGCGGTTTGATAATTCGCCGCAAGCCTTGCGGGGTAATGCGCATGCGGATCCGCTGGTGGCGGCGTTCGCGCGGTTGATGTTTCCCCAGCGGCTACCGGATACACTGGATGCGTCAGTAAAACCGCTGGCAGAGGGGGGATTATAATGGTGTAGAGTTAGGCGGAACTACTAAGAATACGATTCAATGATGCATGAGTTGCAGTGTTATATGAAGGGGCATCGGCTACCGCTGGCCATGCTGTTGGCGGCTATGTCCTATGCTCTTTCCGTGATCGGTGGTAGCACGATTTTGCCGCTGCCGCCTATTTTTTGGTCGGTGGCACCACCTATCACTGTGGATTCCGCCTTGGCGTTAATGATTACTGCCGCTGTTGGTATTTTCGCTACTGGTTCCCTGTCGGCGTGGGAAAATCAGTCCGCGCAACCGTGGTGGATAGCCGACATGGTTGTGGTCATGTTCTTGGTGGCTCCATCACTGTTGGTGTCGCTGGTGATTTCCCCGGAGTCGCTTATTGCCCGGAACCTGTGCGTGTACCTGATCCTGTATTTCCCACTGGCGGCGATCTTGAACGCGAATGCCGCTATTATTACGTTGGCCATGTGGATGGTGGGGCAGAGCGCAATATACCAGTATGAATCCGGCCGTATCATGTGGGCGCTCACGATTATTCTGCAAAAATCGTCCCCGCTTCAGGTGGCGGCCGCGGCCGTGGGTGCCCTTGGCATGTGGGTGATTTTCAGACGAAAAATCAAACAACAAGGCATGGGTTGATGCAGGCTGGTATGCGCGCACCCTTTGGGCGTCGATAAGCAACCGATAGCCCCAAATAGGCCCTGACCTGGGGGTACCCGCGGCTTGTAGGATGTGGGTTCGTTACCCTGGTGCTATGAGACAGAAGCTCCAGTATCTGGCGTTGGTTTCCACAATGGGGATGATTGTCGCCCTCACGACTCTGAAGATTTTCTACCGCATCGGCAAATTGTGGCGCCCGGAACGGCAGCATGCGCGGGCCTTAGAGCTTGTGCCTTTCGACATGTTTTTCAGCGGAAAGCACTGGTTTTATCCCCTGTTTGAAACCCTGGGGAATATTAGCATGTTTGTGCCATTCGGGCTAATGCTCTACATGGTGCTTCCCAGGTCGCGGCCGCGGCGGATCCTCACCGTTGTGATCGCAGGTTTCCTGTTTAGCCTGGCCATCGAGGTTGCCCAGTATGTGTTTTCCGTGGGCCGCACCGACATTGACGACCTCATCTGCAACACCGTCGGCGCCTACGTTGGCGCACTATTCGCACATTGGTTCGGTCCCCGCTGGCATTTGGTGTGGACAGTGCTGGCGCTGCTTGCCGCCACCGCGTTCATTGTCCTGGTGTTTGTGAGCAATGTGCCGTGCAGCACCGGCTTGAATGCGTTCTGCCACCTGAAAGAAGTCCCCTAGCCCAAGCTTGACGACGCCCACCCCAGGCGTGTGATTTTTCATTCAGGTGTGGGAAAATGCGACAAATGGCATATGGTCTGGTGTAAAACCGGTTTTGTGTTTATACTGAGTGCAACAGCACCCCCAACGCCTCTCAACGATGCGCCTCCTGGGGGCCCTCTAGTCTTTGAAGATAGAAAAACTTTACATGGTGAGCCCCTATCTGTTGCCGGAAAACCGAGAAGCCTACCTGCGTTCCAAGGGATTGATAGAAGGTGACATATCTGACGATGACCGCGAGTGGCTCTATTTCATTAACCCCCACTACCTGATTAGTTATGCACGCAACTACCAGTTGCTGGTTGAACAAAACCAAATCACCAAACCCAAAACCCTCAACAATATTCGGGGGATTGTTGAGGCGGACGCCCAATTAGCAGCTATTTTGATGCCGTGGATGCGCACGGCCGAGCTGAATCTTCGGGCCCTGACATTGAAACATTATTGCGCAGGCCACCAATTTGGCGATGGCTACCTGGATATTAGCCGGTGGACGCGCATGCAGGAAGGGGATGACAAACGCCTGCAAGGAGCATTGCTGAATAGTATTTCCCGCTGTGGCGAACCCCATGTGGCAGAGCACTTGGACAGGAAATGGGCAAAATCCCACACTGGTGACCGGCCGAAAGTCTATGACAACCACGAACACGAGTTGTGGCTGGAGCTTTGCAGCGGCCTACCGTTATGGGCGGTTGTCGATAGCTTTTCGATGGGCACATTGGGGAAGTTCATTATGCGCTGTGGCGTGCAGTCGCAGGAAAATCCACTGTTTAAGGAAATCGCCGGAGAGCTGGGTATTACGGCGAAATATTTTGGTACCGCCGTTGAGAGTTTCGGCATCACCCGAAACCTCCTGTTTCACCACCAACGGCTGTGGATGCGCCCCATGCCGAAAAGCCCGGGACTGTCCAAAGATTTGATTCGGAAGTATCGGAACTATGATTTTAAGGAGAAACACAAGCAGGCCCAGTTCATTGCCCTGCTGACGATCTCTAGGTTCCTGCCCCGAAAGCAACGCGACTGCTATTTGGATGAGCTGGAGAACACAATCGACCAAAACGAGGTATTTTCGTTGGGGATCAAGAAACCCCCGTTCCCTTGGATAAGGAAGCCTGATAGGCGTAGGAGATCGGGAAATAGCTGAACGGCAACACGGGTTCATCCTCCCTTGCCAGCTCACTGATGAGAAATTCGTCGAGGCAGCCAAGAGCGGTTGCTTGGGCACTCGAACCCGCGGTTGGGATATGGTCTAGCCATGCCACTAACGGCAAAGAAATCCTCGAACTATTTTTCGAAGAATACCCGCCAAGGTCCCGAGACACGGATGAGCCCTAGGCGCCTAGGCATTTGGGTGAGGAACCAAGGGTTTTTAGACGCAAACAGCGCCGCCTCCTACACTTAAAACAGTGAAGCAAATTCCTGAACTTCCCGTTTTTGATAAACGTTGGCTTGCGGTTGCTCCATTAAGCATTGCCGTGGGATTTATCTTTTACAGGTGGAATGTTCCTGCCGCATGGATTCTCGCGGCGATTCTCTGCGCCGGTGGGTGCGCGCTATTGACCGGCCGTGAACTGGCGGTCCACTCCGAAGTGGAAGGATTCGCCAAGGCGTTGATCGCCATGATTACAGCAGTCCCATTGATCACAACCCCACCGCGGCAGTTGGCGCTCTTTATTCTTCCAGGTCTCATGGTCGCAGCTGTGACTCTGGTCATGAGTTTTGCAGGTGGGTTCGTGCTCGCACGGGCGAGCTCGGGCGAGATCACCCAGGAGACAGCAATTTTATCGTTGCTGGCGGGTGGGGCGTCCATAATGCCGCCCCTAGCCCAAGAACTGGGGGCAGATTACCGTTATGTTGCGCTCTCCCAGTATTTACGCCTGTTCACGGTTACCATTACTTTGCCGCTGATCACACCATTATTAGGTCTGCATTCGCAGGGTGCTGTTGCCACGCAGCCTCATGGCGCATTCACGTGGATGAGCTGGGTAGTGATGATCTTCATCGTTGTTTTCGGCGAACGGGTGGGTAAACTCCTCCACTTTCCCGCCGCAGGGCTCTCTACGCCGCTGGTTCTCACGGTCGTGGCGTATTTTCTGCTACCGGCAGGCACATCACTGCTCCCGCCGGATGCGGTGCTGGTGGCAGCATTCGCTGTTATTGGCTGGATGGCTGGTGGTGGCTTATCGACGTCTGCCCTCACCAGCTTTGCACGTCAACTCCCCATCACCATTGCCTTTATTGCGACCCTCCTTGCCGGGTGCGCGGCAATGGCGTGGCTACTGCACGGTTGGCTTGACGTGTCCTATCTTGATGCTTATCTAGCCACTACACCCGGAGGTCTGGAAGCCGTGCTGGCCTTGTCAAACGAAGCCAATTCCGGCCCGGTTGTTGCTTCTGTCCAAATCATTCGGCTGTTACCCATTCTGATTATCGCGGGTTGGTTGCCGCAACTTATCCGACTGTTTGTCTGCAAAAAATAGTTTGTGGAAGGATTCGTGCGGGTGGGCACGCCGAAACTCCATCATGCGGTGAAACAACACGGCAGCCGGTTCGGTCGGCAGTTGGGGGCAGTCCTCCCCGGCAGAGAGACCCGGTCGTAGGGCGTCGACAAGCAGGGAGGAATCCAGCGTCGCTGCGGCAACATAGCGTGCCGCATGCACCTCGGCGGCTGCAATCCGGCGCCAATCGAGCGACCACCCGGCGTGGCGCAGCATGTGGTCGAAAAAATACCGTTGAGTTCGGGAATTCCCGTCAAGGAACGGGTGAATGATCGTTAACTCTCCCCAATGCTCCGCCACCGTGTTGAGCGCAGCCTCCTGATCCGTTGCCGATGGCGGATTCTTGCTGATGCGCCGAAAGAGCTGGCCTAATTCCTGGTCCACGTATGCGGCCCGGCACATGGCGAGCCCCATGGCCCCAACCTCCCCGGTTCGGATCGTCCCGGCCCACGGATACACGTCACCACAAAGGTAGGCGTGCGTTGCCAGCAGCGTCTCCCTGGTGAACATCGTCAGGGGCCGTGACGACTCCAGCTTGCTGAGCCGCCGAAACGCGGTTTTCCCAACCAAATCAGCAGCATCACGGCCGGCATCCACCAGGACCTGGCGAACCGACTCGTCCGCCGAAACCTCACCCCGAAGGATCCTCCGGGACTCCGCCCGATCCGTCTCGGTCATGGTGTAGCCGGCCATCGTCATCGAGGCCGCCACCGCGGCAAGCCGCTGCTCAACGGTGCGATTGTCCGCCATGGTGGGATTACCTGCGGGTGGTGGCTGTGAGCCGGGCCGTGGCATCTTGCACGTGTGCCGCGATGGGTGATGCCGACGTCGGCGCCGGACCGTAAGGGGTTTGGGCCGCCAACCAGGCGGCATCCGCACACAGGTGCACCGCAATGATCGCCGCCTCATGCAGGGGCCGGCCCAAGGCCGCATGCCGCGCCAACCAGGCGCCCATCACCCCGGCCAATACATCACCGCTCCCCGGCGTTGCCGACCAGGAATGCCCGGAATTAATGCTGGTGATCGGCTCCGAACCGGGAGTGGCGACAAGCGTGAACCGGCCCTTCCGCACCACAATGAGCCCCAACTGTTCGGCCAACGCCTGGGTGTCGGTGAGCCGATCCGTCCTGGAGATGCCGGCAACCTCGGCCAGGGTGGCGAACTCCGCATCGTGGGGCGTGACCACCGTTGCCGCCGTCCGGTTGGCCAGCAATTCCATGAGGTCCGCGTTTTTGGCGAGGAGTTTAATGCCATCGGCGTCAATAAGCAGGGGGATATTGCGGCTAAGCAAATCCCGCAACTCTGCGGTCGTGGCGCCGCCGGGCCCGGCCACCCACGCCTGCACCTTACCGGCCGTTGCAAGACTGCTGGCAATAACCTCGGGGGTGGCATCCAACACGAAATCCCGGGCGGCACCAACGTAACGAACCATCGACGGCGTGGCCCGAACCGCGCCCTGAACACACAAAACGCCCGCACCAGGATACCGCTCACTGCCGGCCAGCAACCCCACCACGCCCCGCGAATACTTGTGGTCGTCTGGGCCCGGCTCCAGGGACTCAATTGCGGGGATGCGCGGGATCGGATGCAGCCCTTCTGGCCATACCCGACCTGTGCCCACTGACCGGTAAACTTGCACGTGGCTTCCCTGCGGTGCGATCCCAATGTCGCCCACCACCACCTCGCCGCAGGCCGGGGACACCGCGTGGGCGTACCGCAGCGCCCCGAACGTCACCGTTGCGGTCGCGGTTATGTGCGCCCCCATCGGCACCCCAGTATCGGGATTGATACCACTGGGGACGTCGATGGCCAGGATCGGCGTGCCCGCGCACCGGGCCAGTAATGTGGCCACATCATCCGATAACCCTTTCGAACCACCCAATCCGATAATGCCATCAATCACCAGGTCATAATCCCCAAGCTTGGTGACAAATTGGCCGCCAGCATGTTCGAATGCCGCGGCGGCGCGTTCGTGAATTCGGGTGCCGACTCTGATCGCTTCGACGTGATGCCCGGCGCGGGCTAGCTCGGCGCCGGCGTACAGTCCGTCGCCGCCATTGCCCCCGGATCCGGCCACTACCAGCACGTTTCCCGGGTAGGCGGCATTCGGCAGCGTCTCTGCCAGCAGCGTTGCGGCAGCCTGCGCGACATGGCCGGCGGCCTGCTTCATGAGGGCGTCATCGGGGCCGATCAGCGGCGCCTCAGCGTCCCGGATGGCCTGCACGGAATAGGCATACATGACCCCAGGATAACGGTTTTTACGATGCCGCACGTCGCCCTAACCCCGCGATCATTTTGCGCACTTCCGGCGGCGGGGGCGTGTGGCGTTCGGGTTCCGCTGCCGGCACGATTGGGGGCGGCCCGTCGTGCGCGCACCGGATGACCAGGCTGTTTCCGTTGGTGTCTTCGGTTTGGGCCATGCCGCGGTCGTCGCAGTGTGGGCACGCCGCAATGCTCGCTTTACGACGCTCAGCCTCCCGGTTTTCCCACTCCACCACCAAGGCTTCGACTCTTTCCCGCTCAGCCCGGCATGCGTGGCATGCCGGCACGTAGCCGTTTGGTGGGATGTGCGCATGGTCGGGGCAGCGGGCCGCGGCGGGGTTGGGCGGATGGTTGGGCGGGGGATCGGCGGTGACCTGTCCCCCTCCTCTCTTATTCTCTTCTATTACTTCTTCTTCTACGCGAGGGACGTCATCGTGGACATCGTGGTGGACATCCTGGGGTGGGCTGCTTTGCGGTTTTGTCTGTTTTCGCTGCTCAGGACGGTTTTTGGCTCGTGATCGTTGTTTTGATTCCCGCCATTTTCTGCGCCGTTCTTCCACCTCTTCTCGGGACAAATTGCGTTCAAACCAGTGACAAAAGATGTACACTTTGGTTCCATTTTGTTCGGATTCTGCCCATACGTTGTTCTTGATGAGTGTCTTAATTTGTCGCACGGTGCCGCCAAGATGGTGGACGATTTTGGCGGGGATGACCCCGTCGGTGAGGTGTCGTTTGCACCAGGTGCCGCAGGTGACCCAGAGGCCGCGGGCGGACATATTGACTTCGAAGAATTCGGGACTGTCGTAGAAATTGACGTCGACCGGAAAATAGATGGACATGTGGGACTCCTCATCGTTGCCGAAGGCGGTTGCTGCATCATATGTGCAGCTAAAGGCTGTATTCACAATTTGTATTTTTTGATTCTCATATTTTGGAGAACTAAATCGTGATCTTAATTCACATAATAGTTCAATTGTCTCAGGCGTGTGACTAATGGGTGTACTTTCCCCGGAAGATCAGAAGATGGGCGAAACCATGCGGTAAAAATTAGGGTATGGCTGAACCGGTATTTATAAGCGAAAACCCCGAATCATTCGGTGTGGCAATGCGGAAACTGCGGGAGATTCGCGGCTGGACCCGGGCCGATTTTCTGCGACAGCTAGGGAAAGCCACCGGCTATTACATGCACGCAACCACGCTCAAACGCATTGAAGACGGTGAAAAAATAGCGCGAGTTCACGAAGCCCTGATGATCGCCAAGATATTCGGCATGACCATTGAAGAAATGGGGGAGTTCGGGACTGATGACGAGAAACAAATACTCGTTCATCTCAAGCACGCCAATGCGCTGTTCTCCGATACCAGTACCCGGCTTGCCGATCTCGTGGCGCAATGGTCGCAAAAGCGGCAAACATTGCGGGATTATGTGGAAGAAGCCGAAAAAATTGGACTTACCGAAAACGACGATGAGAATTTAGCTGCCGCATATCGACTCTTGGCTGAGTTTGGCACACTTGATGCCATCCAGAAACGCGCATTAACCCTGGATACTAATACTAGCGAGGAGTAGACAATACTCTAGACACATATTGTGATTTCAGCACTATGACATTTTGTATATAACCCCGTTGGTTTTTCCGGTAAAAATTGAGGTATGAATAATACTTCATGGGTCGACCACTCCGAGTCATTCGGCGATACAGTCCGGCAAATGCGTGAAGCTCGCGGGTGGACCCGGGCTGATTTGCTGCGCGAATTAGACAAAATCGGCTACTGCATGCATGCCACAGTGTTGGCGCGGATTGAAAAAGGCGACCGAATCGCTAGAGTCGCCGAAGCCCTCGCAATCGCACAATTATTCGGAACAACTGTTGAGGAAATGAACTCCGTCGGCATGAGCGACAAGACCTGGGCAATCATCCAGCTCAATCGCACAAATGCCCTGTTCGCCGATACCGGAACCCGGCTTTCCGAAATAATTGAGCATTGGTTGGAAGAGCGCCAAACGTTACGGCGTCGCATAGAAGCAGTAGAAGGATTCGGGGTGACCGAGGAAGACGACGACCTGTCCACCGCCTACCAGCTGCTTGCCGAATTCGGCACGCTCGACGCCATCCAAAAGCACGTCGTAACCAAGCGTAAAAGAGAAAGCGCAGGCTAGTCACCTTTCTGGCAGGTGGGGCACCAGAAAAGATTCCGCCCCTCCATCACCTGCTCGTTGATAGGCGTGCCGCATATATAGCATTTCTGACCGGCACGCCTATACACATATACCTCCCCGCCATGGTCGTCGACACGCGGCGGGCGATTCATTGCCTCGGGCGTGTGTTCGGGCCGCACGGTGTCGATGCGTCCCGCCTTGACCCCTTCGGCCATGAGCTGCACCAGATCAGCCCAAATCGCGTCGAAATCCGCATCCTTACCGCTGCTAAACGGGTCAATCCCCAGCCGAAATAGCGTCTCAGCACGGTAAATATTGCCCACGCCAGGAAACAACGACTGATCCATAAGCAGCGATGCAATACTCCGGTTCGACTTATTGACCTTCTCTTTAATGGGCTTCGGGTCCGCATCGGCCCGCAGCGGATCCGCCCCCAGCTTATCGACGGCCACCGCCTTCTCCTCCGCCGTAATCAGCCGACACCACTGTGGCCCCCGCAGGTTTGCAGCAATAGTATCGGTGGCCATGTGCAGCCGAATCTGCCCCTTGGTTTCCGCAGGGTCCTCGAAATGCAACGAACCGATGAGCCCCAAATGTATATAGATAATGCGCTCCGGTTGGGAAACATCAAACTCGATAAACAGATGTTTCCCATAGGCATCCGACTCCAGGTATGGCTGACCGTCCAGGGTTCGGGCCTGGGCATCAAATCTGCCCTGCGGCGAGGTGACTATTGGGCTGGTGTCCGTGAATTCACGATTGAGATGTTGGGCAAGACGATGAATGACGTGGCCTTCAGGCATAGGTGTGTAGTCTAGTCCCATTCCCCTTCCAAAGCATGTCTACTAGTGGAGTGGTGGAACCGCATTGCGTCCACATGCTTCATGGGAGATTCCCGGACCCAGTCCCAGCACCTCAGCGGCTACAAACTCCAGCTCAGCACTTGTGCGGCACCAAGCTTGCCTGTAGCTGTTCTTCTAAGCTGCGAAACCCTCCTGTGGCAAGTTTGGGAGCCTTGCGTTTCGGTGGAAGTGGAGCTTAGAACAGCTGCTACCTGCGCCCTGGCCGGGGCTTCATGGGTGCTAAGCGGGGTTTCCGGTTTCAGGGCCACCCAAAGGTACCGGTTTCAGACAGAAACCCCGTTTAGAAGATGTGCTGAGCTGGACTTCGGGTTTCTGCCTGTTGCTACTCCTGCTGGTATGCACACCTGCTACCTGGAACTCAAGCTCAGCACTGGTGCAGCTGGCCTTGTAGTACAACATCTAAGCTGTAAAACCCTCCCGAGGCGGGTTGAAAACCCCTAGTTTTGTTGGAAGTGGAGCTTAGAACAATTACTACTCCCGCTTTTTAGGGCTGCAACGATTCTAAGCGGGGTTTCCGCCAAAATCAGAGCTTTTCGGTAGCTCCTAAACTGGATTAGCGGCTTAGGGGAGGTGCAGCTTCAACTATTTTATATGGTAGCATCTGTGCTGAGCTGGACTTCGTAATCTGCTCTGTTCACCCTCTAGGCGTTTTATAAATCTGCTACCTGGAACTCAAGCTCAGTACTATTGCAGCTAACCATGTAGCTTTTCTTCTAAGCTGCAAAACCCTCCTGGGGCAAGCTTGGGAGCTTACGTTTCGACAGAAACGCAGCTTAGAACAATTACTACCAGTACTGCTTTCGCGTATCCACGAGGCTGCATGAATGCTAAGCGGGGTTTCCGCCTGAAACTGATGCCTTTGGGTGCTCCTTGAACCGGAAACCCCGCTTATCAGAAGTGCTGGGCTAGACTTTGGATTCCCTCCCCATGCTTCTCTTGTTGTTACGTATATCTGCTACCCCGAACTCAAGCTTAGTACTGGTGTAGCTGGCCTTGTAGTACAACATCTAAGCTGTAAAACCCTCCCGATTGAGCTTGGGCGCCTTGGGTTTTGGCGGAAGTGGAGCTTAGAACATGTACTACCTGTTTCTCCTTGGAACTGCAAGAGTTCTAAGCGGGGTTTCTCCCAACAGGTTCGTGCTATCCCAGGCGAATTGAACCGCACCAAACCAGAAACCCCGCTTAGATAATATGCAGCCCTACTACTTCACGCTGCCCAAACTCAAGCTCAGCATCCGTGCAGCCGACTATGTAGCACTACGCCTAAGCTGTAAACCCCCCAGCTGAGCTTGGGCGTCTTGGGTTTTGCCAGAAATGCAGCTTAGAACGATTACTACTCGTGTTTTCCTCGTGGCTGCGATTGTTCTAAGCGGGGTTTCCGGCTGAAACTGGTACCTTTGGGCGGCCCCGAAACCGGAAACCCCGTTTAGCAGAAGTACTGAGCTGGACTTTGGGTTTTTGCCTGTTGCTACTCCTGCTGGTATGCACACCTGCTACCCCAAACTCAAGCTTAGTACTAGTGCAGCCAATGCCGTAGCACAACACCTAAGCTGCAAAACCCTCCCAGAGACGCTTCAAAAGCACCACGTTTTGACAGAAACGCAGCTTAGAACACCTGCTACCCGCGTCGCCCCGCCACAGCCTGGAGCTGCAAGAGTTCTAAGCGGGGTTTCTTCCAGTGGGCCAACACGCTTCAGCTGAAACGGAACGCCCAAACCGGAAACCCCGCTTAGATAATATGCAGCCCTACTGCTTCACGGGTGCTAAGCGGGGTTTCTGTCGCGGGCGGTGCCGTTGGGTGGCTCCTGTATCAGATTCCCTGCTCAGGAAGCATGTAGCATTGTGATATGGCCGTGTCAGCCTCCACATATGCAAGACATATCTGGCACATTTGGTACATCTGGAATGTTCGGCATGTGGCAAATGTGCGGTCGCGGCAGGCGCTGGGGAGGGGGTTTGCGTGCGGGAGGGCGTCGTCAAGCAAGGAGGGAAGAAGGGGGAGGGCGGGTACCCCAATAAACTTCCTGTTCAGAATGGGTTATGGGGGTGTTGCGGGGGTGCGGCGCGAATTGGGGAATGCCCTCGTACCGTGCTCGTATAAACCATGACTTATGGATGGCATGTCATCGTGGGGGCAAGAAAAAGTAATAAATGCCAGTATTATGCCTACCCCTAGGTGGGTCGCAGTGGGTGTTTCGAACAGCCACTATTAAACTTAGGCAGTAACTGCATAGCTTAAGAACTCACAGAATCGGAGTTGATATAGAAACATCCGGTTCGCGTTGCGTGCTTGACCACAAGCAGTTGCTTTGTCGAACAAGGAGAAATTCGTGTCCAGTAAGCGCCCCACAACCCGCAGCTTGCCGCTAATCGTGTATTTGGTCATTGCAGTGGCCGCATTGATCGGTACCGGCGCCGGGTGGGCTTGGTATGTCACCTACCCACCTGAGCGAATGGTGGCACTCATTGTCGGTATCGTTGCCGTTGTAGTGGTGGCGGCGGCGCTTTTGGCGAATCGGCGTGCCTGGCAGATCATCATGAATCTAGCCCCCACGGCCTTACTGCTCGCAATATTGCCCTTTGTGACCAAGCAACTTGGTGCGCAAACCACCATTGTGGTGCTTGTGGCCATCACCACGCCATGGTTGGTTGGTACCGCAATGCTGCCGGCGTTCCGGCCGGTGGCTAGGCTGTCCGGCACGGATAAACAGGCCAAGCAGGATTTTGTTCGGGAATTCTGCCGCGGCTGGCTGCTCATGCTGGTCTTTACGCTCATCCCGGTGGGGATTTTTTCGCTTCTCCTTCTTATCTGTGGTTGGTCCGCCGGCAACATTGGCCTCTATATTGCCGGCGTCATGAGTAATGTGTTTTTCCTGCATTGCCTCATACCCACCATGGAGATCCGCAAGGAAGCGGTCGTGGCTGGCTGGGTTGCCTACGGGGCGGTGTTCTTCTTCCTCCCCGGATTCTGGTACCTGGCCCCTCTCGCCGGCGCGGTGCTGCAAATCCCCTTCCTTGGGAAGGGGCTGCTTGGTTTATTCCGGGCTCCCGCCATGGATCTGCAAAGTATGCTGGCCAAGGCTGTGTATGGGGTGCTCATTGGTGGGGTGCTGTGGATGGATAAATTCTTGGTTCTGGTGCTCACGCCGAATGAGGAGAACCTTTGGCTGGCATACACCGCCATTATTCCCGTCACGGTAACGCTCGCGGTGTGTAATGCCACGAAGTTCCCGGACCTACAGCACAGTTTCGACAAGCTAGTGGATGATGTGGCCCACCGGCCGTTGTCGCAATTGGGGAGCGATATTTCAAATTCTCGGGGGAACCTGGCCTATTTGGTGGCTAGCACTATTGCGGTCAGCACGTCTGCAAGTTTAGGCTCGTTGCTCATGGGTGGTGTTTTTGGCATTCAACATGGGTACACCAGTTTGTTGCTGTTCTTGTTGCCGGCCACATTGGTGGCGGCATATGTCAGTATGGCGCAGTTAAGTCAGGTGCGGCGGCACGTGAACGCGGCGGTTGGTGCTGGCGGCTATTTGGTATTGGTGACGGTGGCGTTCGCATTCCTGTCACCATTGGTGGGTTTGGTTATGGCGTTGTTGGTTTCGTCGGTTGTGGCTATGTTAGCGGCGGTCCGAGTGGAGCGCAGCGTGGTTGATGCACCATATGAACTCTTCTGGCAAAAGGCGGTGGCATGATGCCCAATAATGAAAACGATAAAGACACATCGAGCTTGCCGACGGACGTATCGCGGGATGCGTCAAAACTCAATCATCCCAAGCCGGCAAGCCGACCAACCACACCTAAATCGGCTATTAAAGGCAGTGGGCAGCTGCGGAAGGAACCCTTATTCCCCTCCCGCACCGACATGCCCACCCCTCCCAAGGTGGCCGACGAGCCGGAGAAGCCTCGCACTCCGCTGTTCCCATCATGGCATTCGGAAAAGTCGGAAAAATCCGATCCCGAGCCGCCACGTACCCCCCTATTTCCGTCATGGCATAACGAGCGGCCCCCCACACGTCCCATGGAGACGGCCAAGCCATCCGAACCTTTGTTCCCGTCCCGATCGTCGTCAACAAATCCGAATCGGCATTTGGCAAATGACTCTGACGTAGAGAAGCCCAAGACTCCGCTGTTCCCATCGTCAAATTCGAAACCACGATCATCTGGTGACGACCCCGACATCCCGGACAAGCCGCTGTTCCCGTCTACCGGCGGTTTTCGGCAGTCGAAGACCCAGTCGCACGATCCGATATCCATTTTCAGTGGGTTCACGATGATGGATAATCCCACACCGCCACCGGTGCGGAAACCCGAGCCGCCGAAGCCGGCGTCCCGACCAAAACCCGAAACGTCGAAGCAGGATCGACCCGCATCTATTTTCGATGATTTCAAGTTCATTAAGCCGAAGTCCGAACCGGATTCCGAGCCGGAGCCTGCCCCAAAGGCTGAAGCTCCTCAGGTGCAGCCCGAGGCTCCCGCGGCGCCGAAGCCCCCCAAGGCGGCTGATACTCCCGCGGCGCCAGAGGCGGTGTCGCCCACCGTGGACGTCACGCCGGAACCCGAGCCGGCGCCGGCACCACCCGAGCAATCGGCACCACCGGTATCCAAGACCCCGGCGTCCCCACCGCAGGCGGCGTCGACGCCAACCGTGCCGACCGCGCCATCTACGCCGGATGTTGCGGACGTGGACGTGCCTGATGCACCTGAAACATCGGATGCGCCGGACACGTTGGCCGTGTCCGATACATCGGATTCCGCAACCATCAAGCCGGAATTACCTAAACACGAACAGGCATCATCTATGCTCGGCAGCTTTGATTTTGTCAAAGCCCCCGAACCAGAATCCCAGCCTACGGAACCTGACGAGCCACCAACACCAACCGTGGCGGCGGCCGAAGCACCTGAGTCTGAAGCAACGGGAGTAACTGAAGCTGTCGAACCAACCGAGGCGGTGGAAGTGCCGGAAGATCCGGAAACCACCGGCATTGGGGAAGAACTACCCACGTCCAGCATATGGACCGATGGTTTCAGCTCACTGAAACCCATTACCCCCTTGCCGCCCACCATCACTAATTTCGATGATGACGATGACTTCGACTACACCCCACTCTTTAACGAGTTGGGGGCCCAGGTGGCGGCGTCGAAGGCCGAGTCGGCGGCGAAACCTGAACCCGAGCCGGAACCTGAACCCGAACCTGAGCCGGAAGAGCCGGAGGCATCCGACGAGTTGGGGGTCATAAAGCCGCTCATCATTGGACACCAGGCGGATCTGAAACCATCCACCAACCCGTTTTCCGCAATAGTGCGGCAACCCCTGGCGTCGCCGGAGCCCGAGCCCGAAGCCATGCAGGACCCCACATTGGGGGTAGCAGAGGTCTCAGAATCAGTGACACAGGTAACACCAACTGTGCCAACCTCGCCAACTGCGTCGACTGTGCCGGAGGCACCGGAAGTTCCGGCAGCCCCGGATTCTCTGACGCCACCGGCGGCACCAGCGCCAGCCAGGATCCCCACGGCTGCCACCACTCCCGCGCCCGCCGTCCCTGAGGCTCCGCCGGTAAAGCCGTCGAAGGCGCGGAAACCTGTGGACGTCGACAAGCTCAAAGCCGAATTGAGCGAGTGGGGCGCTTGGGCGTCCATGCCACAGCTGGGGTCAAAGAAACCGCAGGATAAGAAGAAATCCAAGGTGGGCGGGCCATCATTGGTGTACCGCTTTCCAGGCGACAGTCAGGTGTTGCAGGAGGTCGACATTGCGGTTGTGATGGAATCCACATATCCGTTTACGGCGGGTGACACTGCGGTGTCGGTGCAGAACATTATTCGGCACAATCCAGACCTCACATTCGGCGTCATCCACATCGCAGATAATTCGAACGCACCTGCGAAAAGCATGTTTGAGCTTCCCGCGAATGTGAAGTGGGTTGACGTGATTTATCTCGAATCGACGGAAGTCTCGGAAAAATTTTCCAGCCTAGTATCGTCACCGGTGACCGATGAGCAAGTCCGAGAAGTGCTTGACGCTATTGAATCATCCGTGACCGGCAACCATGAACCGATGCATGCGTTGTACGAGAACGCCATCAATCCGCAAACCCGCACATGGTCGGCGTGGGGCGCGCTTGGGCACCGGGAATTCATGAACGCCGCAATTAAAGCCGCAGGTAAAGCCGATGATATTAGCCTCAGTCAGCTCTTCGACCTCGCCTATAATTTCTTCTTGCGGATTTATACGCTACTCGATCGGGTGCTGCCTACCGCGCGGGTGTATCACGCGCATTCCAGTGGCAATGCCGGCCTCGTAGCCGCGGCAGGTGCGGTGCAGAACAAGGGCAAATTCTTCCTCACCGAGCACAACCTCAATATTCGTGACTCCATTAACAAACTATTGAGCCGGGACCTCAACCGGCGGGTTACCAGTGAAGCACCACTAAAGCTAACCACAGATACGTTCGAACGCTTCTGGACTCAGTGGTGGCTCGAACTTGGGGCATTAAACTATGCGGAAGCAGAGTTGATTACCTACCTGTATCCGCAGGCTGTTACCGATGCCCAAGAGCTAGGCGGCGCCCAGGAGAAAGCGGAAGTTCTTCCTGACGGCATCGAGTGGGAAGACCTGGAGATTCCCCGCATTTGGCGGCAGCAAGCAGTGCCAAAGCTGGAGCGCAAAATCAGTTGGAAACTCGCAGTTGTGGGAGATTTCCAGCCGAGCAAGGGCATCATTGAGCTCATTGATGCGGTCAAAATAATGGTGGATGGCGGGAAAACCGATGTGCGCGTCGACCTGCTCAAGCCCGCCGACGGCAGCACCACCGACGAACCGGAATATTATTCGCGTTGTGTTGCTCACATTAAGCAATTGTCGGTGGAAAACTATGTGCGGTTGCGTGATGTGAAAGACGCTCGTGACGTGATGCACGAATACGATGCACTGGTAGTGCCCAGTTTCCAGGAGAGCCAACCCCATGCGGCACTCGTGGCCATGACCATGGGTGTGCCGATTATTGGCTCCAGCGTGGGCGGCATGAACGCTCTAGTCACCGAAGAATTATCGGATGCGCAGCATAAGAAGATTGGTGCAAGTGGGGAATTAGTTCCCCCCGGTGATTCAGCGGCTCTTGCTACACTTATGGCAAAGCTTACGCAAAGCCCAGAACTTTACCGTGCATGGCATGAAAATGCCCTCGCTCGCATCAAGGCTTTTTACCTTTTGCCACAGGTTATGCGTCGCTATAACGCGATCTATCGCAATCTTGGGGCAGGGAAACACAAAGTAATTGGTGGCATGGCGATGGTGCCGTGATGATGCTGCGGTTGTACATGGTGCCGCGGAAACGTTATTGATTGTGCAATGGCTTTGTTGAAAACAATGCTGGGGCACAATCATGACGGAATTTTGTTGCATCGTGTGCTGCTCGTGGCGGTTCTGGTGGCTTACAGCAGTGAGCATATAACCACATTCGTACCAGCTACTAGAGGAGGTGGCTGACATCTCTACGCCTGAAGATTCACCCATTAATTCCACATCAGAAGACCCGTTCGAAGTCGCATCTACTGAGGCAGACGCTGCGCCTGCCGATGCCGCATCAGCCGAGGTTGGGGGCACCGAATCGGTGAACTCCGCCGAGGCTCCCGAAGCCGCTGCGGCATCCAAAACCGATCTTGCTGACGCCATTGATGCCGTGCCGTTCCCCGAGTTCAGCCGTGTCGCATCGGCGACCAGCAAGTCGGAAATAGCGGCGGAGACAACCCCGGCGGAATCCGGGGAACCATTAAAACCGCATCCCCGGCTTTCCTGGGTTCGGCATGGGCACCCGATATCGTCGTGGCAGTTGAAAAAGGCCGCAGGTAGGTACCATGTTGCGATTCTGAACCCGTGGGAGCTTCGTGCCGCCCACAATCTTAAAAAGCACAACCCGCACATGAAGGTGCTGGCCTATAAGAATCTCAGCTCGGTGCCCACCGCCGCGGCCGAAGAAAAAGGCCCGATTTACACCTCCGGCATACATCCAGTCATGGCCAAGAATCTGGGTACGAGCGCCCGGCTGACCCGGCGCGTTTCGCACAAGGGTCGTGACCACCAGCGGGTGTGGGATCTCACCTACCAGCAGGCTTGGTTGGGTGGTGTTGCCGCGGAGATGGTCGATAGCCCGTTCGACGGGGTGGTGGTTGATTCTGATCTTGATGAAAGGTTTTTCCGCCACGAATTGGACAGAGAACAAATGTATGAGGGCATAGAAAAGCTGTTCAATCGGGCTGGTGAACGGTTGACTTCCATGGGGAAGATAGTTGTGCCGAATTTCCCGGCTCGGGATGGTAATTGGCGGGGTCAGGGCCGCTTCGGTGGCGTGTTCGAATCCAATTGGTTGGGTTGGGGCGGCGCCGGCGATGGGTGGTTGAGCGCCGATGAGTGCGTGGAGCAGGCCCGTCGTTTGAACGAGGCCGAGGGGCAGATTATTCTCCGGGCCCCGGGCGCGAACCGTAACTATATTCGCCATTTGGGGTTGGCGTTGGCGGCGGCGTGGGTGTTTTTCCCGCAGCGTGAGGTATCGGTCGCGGCGACGGGCGCCGATGATTTCAATGGTGTGCCGTTGGTTCCCGAGGTTGATCTTGGCGATCCCACCTCGGATGTGATTCGTGACGGGGATTTGTTCCGCCGCGAATTTACCGGTGGTGTCGCCAGGATAAATTTGAGCGAAACCACATCCATTGATGGGTTGCGTCCGCATTCCGGCAGCGTGGAGGCTTCGTAGTGAGCTTGTTGGCGCTTGCCGCCTAGGCGCGTGTGGCCTCCCCGGACTTTTGGGTTCGGGGAGGTTTTTATGGGTTTTGGGGTGCCGTGTTGTTGGCTACTAGGCTGGGGAGACATGAGCCTTGGCAAGATTCTCCTGTTTTATAAGTTCACCCCTATTGCGGATCCGCAGGCGATGCGGTTGTGGCAGCGTGACCTGTGTGAGCTGCTTGGTCTTACGGGCCGGATTTTGATTTCGGAGCATGGTATCAATGGCACTTTGGGGGGTGACATGGAGGATTGTAAGCGGTATGTGCGGAAGTTTCGGGAGTATCCGGGGTTTAAGGATACGGAGTTTAAGTGGTCGGCTGGTGGGGCCGATGATTTTCCGAAGCTGTCGGTGAAGGTTCGGGATGAGATTGTGGCGTTTGGGGCGCCGCAGGAGTTGCAGGTGGATGAGCATGGTGTTGTTGGTGGGGGCGTGCATTTGAAGCCGGAGGAGGTGAACCAGTTGGTTGCGGATCGCGGCGATGATGTGGTGTTTTTTGATGGGCGGAATGCGATGGAGGCCCAGATCGGTAAGTTTAAGAATGCGGTGGTGCCGGATGTGCGGACGACGCATGATTTTATTCGGGAGTTGGAGTCCGGCAAATATGATTGGATGAAGGACCGGCCGGTGGTGTCGTATTGCACTGGGGGGATTCGGTGCGAGATTTTGTCGGCGTTGATGAAGAATCGTGGGTTTACCGAGGTGTATCAGATTGATGGGGGGATTGTGCGCTATGGGGAGAAGTATGGGAACCATGGTTTGTGGGAGGGGTCGTTGTATGTGTTTGACAAGCGCATGCATATGGAGTTTGGGTTAGGCACGAAGGACCCGGGGTTTGTGCAGTTGGGGCATTGTAAGTGTGGTAAGCCAACTAATAAGTTTGAGCATTGTGTGAATGAGGATAATTGTCGGGATTTGGTGCTGATGTGTGAGGATTGTTATGCGAACCCGGCAACGCGGCATTGCGGCCGGGAGGAGTGTGCCGAAGTTGCTGCTCAGGTGGCTGCTGTGGCGGGTTAGTATTTGGTGAGGTGTTGACCACCTTCGTCCCATGGGGTGGGGTTTTGATGGAAAAATGTCTACCATGGCATCAAAACTTTTAGCGCATGGCGCGCATGTGACTAGCGTCGATAATAAGCTTGGCGAATTATTGTGGTTGAGCCCGGTTGCGAAACTTGATGGGCCGGGGGCGATTCGTGGCGGTGTGCCGATTATTGGGCCGTGGTTTGCGGCGCTCACCGGCCAGGAGCCGAAGCACGGGTGGGCCCGGGTGTCGCAGTGGCAGCTTATCGACGACGCTACCGCACGGATCACGAAGGATGGTCTGGAACTTCAGGTGGTTGTGGTGGATCATGCGACTGGGTTCACCATGACGTATAGTGCCCGGAATGTGGGTGATGAGCCTAGGAAGATCCAGTTGGCGTTTCACCCGTATTTCCGGGTTGCCGATGTGGAGAAGGTGACGGTGTCTGGGGTGGATGGCGCCGATGTGTATGACGCGGTCACGAAGACGCATGTGACCCAGCAGGGGGATTTGACGTTTACGGCTAGTGAGTATGATCGCATTACCCGGGGTGGGGATTATGAGTATGTGATTTCCGACCCGGGGTTACGGCGTCGCATTATTGTGAGTTCGTCGGCGGCGGATAGTGTGGTGGTGTGGAACCCGGGTGAGAACACTATTGCCGATATTGGTGACGAGTGGCGGCATTTTGTGTGTGTGGAGCCGGCACTATTGGGTGAGGATTATCAGGGAGTAGTGATCCGGCCCGGGGAGAATCATACGATTTCGTTGACGGTGCAGACGGAAGCGTTTTAGGGAGTGAGCATGACCTTGAGGGCGGTGCGGGAATCCATTGCCTGGTAGGCATCGGCTACTTGTTCGAGCGGCAGGGTGAGGTCGAAGACCTTGCCGGGGTTAATTTTGCCGGAGAGCACGTCGACGATGCCTGCTTCGAGGTAGTTGCGGACTGGTGCGGGGCCGCCGGCCAGGCGGGCGTTTTTGCCGAAGAGGGAGCCGAATCCGACGGGTGCTTCTTCGTATTGGGGAACCCCAACCCGGGAGATGATGCCGCCGGGGCGGACCACACCTACCGCTTGGTCATAGGCGGGCATGTGGCCTACGGCTTCGAGTACCACGTGAGAGCCGTAGCCACCGGTGATGTCCATGACTTGGGCGATGCCGGCTTCGCCACGTTCGGCCACCACGTCGGTGGCCCCGAATTCGCGGCCCAGGTCGGTGCGGTCTTTGTGCCGACCCATGAGGATGATGCGTTCGGCGCCGAGGGATTTGGCGGCGAGTACCGCGGACAGGCCGACGGCGCCGTCGCCGATGACGGTGACGATTTTGCCGGGGGTGACTTCGCCTATGTGGGCGGCGTGGTAGCCGGTGAGGTAGACGTCGGAAAGCGTGAGCAGGGATGCGAGCAGTTCGTCGCTGGCGGTGTCGGGGTTGATGTCGGGGACTTTCACCATGGAGCCGTCGGCGAGGGGGATGCGGGCGTATTGGGCCTGGAGTCCGCCGGGGTCGGGTTGGCCGTAGAAGCCGCCGTGGATGCAGGAGGTTTGCATGCCCTCTTGGCAGTAGACGCAGGTGTTGTCTTGGTAGGCGAAGGGGACGATAACGAAGTCACCGGGTCGGACGGTGGTGACGTCGCTACCGACTTCTTCCACGACGGCGATGAGTTCGTGGCCCATGGGGTTGCCGGCATCGTTGCGAGGCATGTTGTGGTAGGGGTGCAGGTCGGAGCCGCACACGCAGGCGCGGACCGTGCGCACGATGGCGTCGGTGGGGTGTTTGATGGTGGGTTCGGGAACATCAGCGATGCGCACATCACCGGCACCAAACATGAGGGTGGCTTTCATTGGTGGACCTTTCATTGATAAGAAAGCACACCAGCCTTCATGAAAATATAATTCAGTAACGGCTGGTCGGGGCCGATCTTATCGTAATAAACCGTTGGTCTCTATGTTACCACAAGCCAATAATGTAGGTTTCACCTATTAATGATGTACTAGTGCCATTTGGAACGTCGTGGTCATCCACAGCATGGCAAAGGGGATGACAAACCAAAACGTGCCCATCCACGGCCGCCACCTGGTATACGACACCAATTTGCGATACATCATAATCGCCGTACCGAACATACTGGCGATAGGAATCATGCTGGTGGCAAACGGCCACCAAATCTCCGACTGCCGCGAACAAAACCATGTGGCCGTCCCCGCCTCGCAATACTCCCCACCCTGCATCCGGGCCACCACCGCCAAGAACCCGGCAACCAGCAACGTCACCACCGGCGTGAGCACCGCCCACAATATAGCCTGACGAGTGGAACGCCGATTCGCCTGCGCCACCATCAGCGGGTCCGGGGCATCCGCCAACTCATCAAAATCACGCGGCGCCGGCCGCATCATATTGGTGAAATCGGCATCGGTAATAAGGTCATTCTCTGGGTGATCGAGATACGATTGGTTCAACATGGGATCCCTTTACAACAACGGGGGCAAGGCAGGGCGAACAACAACATCAGTAAGGCTTGCATCACGTGGCGTCTCTAACACATCCCCCACAACCCGGGCAACGGTATTCGGATCAAGATACTCATCCGGGATATACGGCAACCCCTCCTGGGCCCGAATCGCCCGCTGCATATCCGTAGCAATCCGCCCAGGAAAAACACTGGTCACCCGAATCTCCGGCTCCTCGGCCCGCAACGCATCACACCACCCCCGCGCCGCATGCTTGCTGGCACTATAAGCACTCCAGCCGGCCGCAGCCTGCCTGCCCGCCCCCGAATTGAGATACACCATCGTCCCCCGCGCAGCCCGCAATGCCGGCAAGAACCGTTGCGTCAACTCCACCGGCGCCAAATAATTCACCGCCATGTGCTGCGCCGCAACCTCCCGCGACTGGCCCCGCCCAACGCTCGCAATCCCAGCACAATGCACCAGCGCATCAAGCTTGTCGACGCCCGGGGCGGCGTCGTCAAGCGGAACCAAAAAATCCGCCTGCCACCATGTCAACCGCGAATGCTGAAGATCGGCGGGGGCAGTACGGTAATGGGCAAACACCCGATAGCCCCGATCGAGCAATAACCTTGTGACCGACAAGCCCACGCCACGGCTAGCACCGGTGACAATTGCGTGGGGGATCATACCCGAATTATAGCGATCAACAAGGGAAAATAGAATCAAACTAAAGTATCAAAAAAGCGCCATTGGGTAAACCTATATACCCTGGCGCTTGTGGAAACGTCACTAGTTATTGTCGAGAGTGCCGTCCAAAATCGCTTGAACATTGGAGCGGCGAGATGCCTTTTCGAACGCTTTAAGTGCTTCTTCGGTGTCATAGGCTTCTGATAGTTCATTGATCAAATTGGCCAGTTTGGTGATATCGCCCAGCTTCTCCTCCGGCAAAGCTGCCAGCATATTTGCTAGGTAGGCGGTGCGTTCATTACCAACTCGCTCCAGCTCAGACTTACCAAACGGCGTCAACTGCACCTTAACACCACGACGGTCAGTCTCCTCCCGAATCCGCTCAATCATGCCGCGGTCCTCTAACTGGTGCAAAGCATTCGATGCCGTAGGCATACGAATCCCCTCAGCCTTAGCGATCTGGCTGATGCGCGCCGGGCCCTCATTATCGAGCCGGCTCAAAATCGTTAATTGCGGACCCGTGAGATCGGACGTTTCCGCTAGTCGGAAATATAATACGTACAACTTAGTTAGGGCGGGCCGAATCCGTGCCGCCAACTCTCGATGTGCTTGTGATGTCATGAAACACATTCTATCGGTTTGTCAACAAACCTACCGCCCGAGGTGCCAGAAACCCCGAAAAACTTTGATTTTATGATTGATTCCAAGGCATTTTATAAACCTTTAATAGGCTGCATTATTACAGTAATGTCAGAAGAATCTTTGGTTCAGATGGGGGTAATTTTCCCTTTTGTGGTAAAGATTAGGAGTATGCATCAATGACGCTACACTGTATGGGGTGGTGGAATTTCAAGGCCAAATTTCACATCGGTTTGCCCGGGCTAAAACCCTCGCCGCTTGGCGGGCTAACAAGGTGAAACAAGATACTATTTGCGATGCTGATTCCTTGCTTCTAGCTGCGGCTAAGTTTCATGGAGTTCCGGCATCCACTCCCTGTCCTATCTGTAACAAAACCAACCTTCGAGAGGTGCTGTGGGTCTATGGCGACGAATTAAAACGAGCGGCGGGCAGTGCTCGATCACTTACAGAAATTGAACAATTTGCAGCCGCCGGATTAACCTTTACCGTCCACCGAGTCGAGGTGTGCACGAACTGCAAATGGAATTATTTACTCATGACTGCAATTGCAGCTCCTTCTTATAAAAGTGATACTTAACACATAAAGCCCCTGAGTGGTGATTATGCTAACACACGGGGTTAAAACTATCTCGAACGGGAGTGTGACCACGCTAGAGAACATACTAAAGTCATAGGTTAATCAAGGCTGCTTAACATTGAGGAAGAACTGTCGTGACAAACAAACGCAACACTCGCAAACCCGTGGGCTCGCGGCCTAGTCGACCCCGCAATAAAAAGCGGCCCACCAGCAAGAAGAAAAACCGCAATAAATGGCTAAAAATTGGTGTCATAAGCACTATACTCGTCATGTTCTTAAGCCCATTTCTTCTTTTTATGGTTGCTTATCTCATGGCGGACGTGCCGAAACCCAGTGAGTTGCAGAACAAGCAGATCTCCCATATTTATGCCAGCGATTCAACCACCGAATTGGCCCGCATCGTTCCAGCTGATGGTAACCGCCAAGAAGTGCCCTTCGAACAAATACCCGAAGTGGTGCAGCACGCCGTGTTAGCCGCTGAGGACCGGCAGTTTTACACCAATAGTGGCTTCTCCTTCACCGGGTTTGGTCGCGCTATATTAGGCCAGCTGACCGGCAATTCTTCCGCCGGTGGTGGTTCGACCATCACCCAGCAATATGTGAAGAAAACCTTAGTGGGCGACGAGTCTTCCTTTAAGCGTAAGGCCAAAGAATTAGTGTATTCCGTGAAAATGGCCAACGAGTGGAGCAAAGAAGAAGTGCTCGGCGCCTACCTCAACACCATTTATTTTGGGCGTAACGCCTACGGCATCGACGCTGCTGCCCGCGCCTACTTCGGCATCCCCGTCCAGGAACTCAACGCCAGCCAGGCAGCCGTGCTGGCGGCCTGTATCCAGCGGCCCAGCCAGCTTGACCCCCGAAACAACTTCGCCGAGGCGGAGGAACGCTGGCGGTACGTGCTCGATGGCATGGCTGAAGAAGGCTGGCTCAGCCCCTCCGACCGGGCTTCCCAAACCTACCCCGAAACCATCGACCCAGCCACCATCCCGGAACAGGCGCCCGAAGTTTCTGGGCCCAATGGGCTCATTAAAAACCAGGTGCTCGCCGAGCTGGGCAATCTTGGTATTGACGAAAGCGAAGTCCAAACCCGGGGTCTAAAGGTCACCACCACTATCGACATGAAAGCCCAAAACACCACCGTCGACATGGTCAATGCCGAGCTGGCCAAACAGCGGGAAAACGTGCGGATGGCCGCGGTGTCCGTGGAACCAAAAACCGGGGCGGTTCGTGCCTACTTTGGCGGTAACGACGGCAATGGGTGGGACTACGCCAATGCTCCCCTGCAAACCGGCTCCACCTTCAAAATCTTCACCCTGGCAGCTGCGGTATCCCAAGGCATCCCCACTAGCCAGGTAGTTTCCGACGCCAGCTACCAACTCCCCAACACCGTGGTGCCCGGCGGCGGGTGCCGGGGCGGCTGCACCATTAAGGAAGCCCTCAAACGATCACTCAACCCCCCATTCCTCCGGTTGCAGGGGGAACTGGCCCACACCACCCAAGACACGGCCGACATGGCCCACGCCCTCGGCGTCGCTAGGTCCTTGCCCGGCATTGAAAAAACCCTCACTGAAAACGGAGCCGCCCCTTTCGAAGGCATTACCCTGGGCCAATACCAGTCCAGGCCCCTCGACATGGCCCACGCCCTGGCAACCCTCGCTAACCTGGGGGTTTACCATGACGCGCACTTCGTGGAACGGGTGGAAGCCGCGGACGGGCAGGTCCTTTACCAGTTCGATGCCGGCGCGGGCGAGCGTCGTCTAGCAAAAAAGGTAGCCACCAACGTGCTCGAAGCCATGGCACCTATCGCCGGCTGGTCTGGCGGCAATAACCTTGCCGGTCGCACCTCCGCCGCGAAAACCGGCACCACCCAGCTGGGCGACACTGGCCAAAACAAGGACGCCTGGATGATCGGCGCCACCCCGCAACTCGCCACCGCAGTGTGGGCCGGCACCGACAGCGGTGAAGCGCTGATTAGCCAATACGGTGCCGATATTTACGGCGCTAACCTGCCCGCAACCGTGTGGAAAAACATTATGGATGGCGCGCTCGAAGGGCAGCCGGCCGAAACCTTCCCGGCCGCGGAATCCATGGGCTTCACCCGTAGCGGTGGCGCCATCGGCCCGGTGGTTGCGCAACCGCAGTCGGTGCCGACCCAGCAGGCACCCGTCGTGACAAACACGCCGGACACCAACACCGGGCGGCAGGAAACCATCGAAATTCCTGGGCTGCCAGACATTACCCTGCCGGGGAATGTGACCAATAATGTGCCCAACAACATGCCCGGCACCATGCCGGGGAATCTCCAAGACTTACAGCAACAATTAGAGAATCCCCGAGGGCAGAACACCACCCAAAATCAATGAGATTGAAGAATAATGAGGCGGTTATGGCGAGCGTAACCGCCCAACGGGGTAAAACTGCGCTACGCTAAAGCGCGATGAACGCCACCGTACACAACCGATACTCACCCGCAGTCGAGGAACCCATGGCTGCGGGTTTTATCGAATTCATTGGTGGCAAACTCGGTCGCTATGCCCAGGTGGGGACGCAACGATATTGGACGCCTCTGCGGGTGCTCCTCATGTTCGCGGTCATATTTTTAGGGCTGGCATACCTCAGCAAAGCCTACTGCCTGGAATCGGTACTGCCAGGTGCCGGCCTCGGCGGCGCCGGAAGCGCTGGTAGTAGCGGTGGGGCAGGCGCTACCATCGGGGCTGGGGAGGCGCTATTGAACTGGTCCGGGAACCGCCAATATACCGCCGCCTGCTACAGCGATACCATTGCCGGCTACACCCAGTTTTCCTACAACTTCCCCTACAATGTGCCTGTAGCGGACGCCCCCAAAAGCCCAGTCCTGTCGACACTCTTCGGGTGGATCATGTACTGGATTTCGGGCATGGTCGGTGTGGTGGTGCGGCTGGTGGGTTTGCAGATAGCGCCGCCAGTGGTGTACTTCGCGGTGACCGCGGTGACGCTATCGATACTGTGGATGATTACCGTGCGGATCATGGTAGACCTGACGGGCAGCCGGGTGTGGGACACGCTGCTGCTCACCTGTTCACCGGTGGTGATTGTGCACGCATTCACTCACTGGGAAATCCTGTCTATCACCATCGTGGTGGGCGCATTATGGTGCTTGTCCCGCCAACACTTCGGGTACGCGGGTGTGTTCATCGGCCTGGGCATCAGCGCCCAAATATGGCCGGTGTTTTTACTACTTGCGCTGTATATCATTGCCGGCCGCAACGACCAGTGGTGGGAGACCCTGCGATGCACGCAGTTCACCATTCTAAGCTGGGCAGCCATCAACATCCCGGTGGCGGTACTGTTTCCGCACACATGGTTTCGGTACTTCGTTGACGTGTACCTACAAATGTGGGACTGGCAGTCCGGTTTTGCGCTACTGATTCGGGAGACGAATTGGTTAGGGTTTGACCGCGCCACCACACTCAACCTGGTGACGGTTGGCATGTTCTCAGTCCTGCTGGTCATGATTATCGCGGTGATCGCCCAATCCCCCAGCACACCCGGTGTCCCCGAGGTTACGCTCCTGCTACTTGTTGCGTGGCTGTTGAGCACGAAAGAGTGGAGCTCCCAGTTTTCCCTATGGCTGGTGCCAATCATCGTGCTAGCGGTGCCGAAATGGCGGCTGGTCTTTGCCTGGGGAGCGGTAGAAGCAGTGCTATGGTATGTGCAGGCGCTGCATATGTTAGGAAAAGACCACCTGGGGCTGCCGGGCGGCATGCTGGATTTCATGTTGATTATCCGCGGCGGTTTATTATTAATGCTGGTGTGGGTGATGCTGCGTGACAATATTCCCCACATCCCCAAAACTCGCCGCCGAGCCTATAGGAAGCACACATGGACAGCACCACAATCGCCACAATGGGAAGCGTCTTTATGGGATTTCTCTGCTTCGGTGGATCGTTCGCCAGCTACATGTACCACAAGCCGGCGAAGCTCACCTGGGGACTCTTCGCCATAGCCGTGGTGCTGATTACGGTGATCCCGGTGACGTTGGCGGTGTTCTCCGCAAGCACCCCATAGCTTTACGACGTTGTCTAAAGCGTTTTATTCATGTGCCCTGTAGCTTTCTTCGGCGTCGTGCCATAATGGGCGGCATGACTGAGCATAATGAACATCAAGAACACGAACACCTAGAGCAGCTCATCGACAAGGTAAAAACCACATTGGACTCTCACGTGCAGCAGGCGGGCCCCCATGACCATGAGGTTTTAAAACAACAATTACAGGATGTCAATGCGGCGTTCGACGAGCACGTGAAGCATCATCACGCTGGTGATGACGACCAGTCGCATGCGGATCACGTCGCTATTGAAACGAAACTCAAGAATGTGCTCGACAAGTTTGAGGAGCATGTGAAGCACGACGTTGAGGCCGGACATGACCAGCTCAAATCCCAGTTAGATGAGTTAGTGACCAAGTTTAAGGCCCACACCAAGCACTCATAATTGCAATAAATCTTGCGCTATGGCGGCTCCTTGTCCGGGTGGCCGCCATTCGCAGTTATTGCATGGTGTGCAATGAAAATCGTCGAGACGTCGGGAGCCGCCGAAACCATAAAGCGATAAAATACCAATGTGAACACCTATATTGCCCTAAGCCACGCAGAACCATATTACTACTGATTGCACTGGCCACCGGAGTCGATACCTCTTAATTATTATTGGTCACCGAAGAAATTTCATTGTGCTTTTCCGGTCGATTAGCTAACCTGGCCATATGGAATCAAGGGGATCTATACCAGTGATGTCACTACAGCAACGTATGCGGATATCCCGGGAAAACGCCGGCCTCAACCAGGAAGAAATGGCCAAAAAGATCGGCATTGGCCGCGCCACGTATGCCAAGACGGAGCAAGGGGTTCGTGAACCGCGGCGTGAGGAATTACTGGCCATCGCGGCGATCACCGGCGTTGATAGTCATTGGCTAGAGACCGGGGAGGTGCCGGAAGCTGGCGAGAACTGACTGAATAAAAACCAGGGTGGTGTCCACACGGTTGACAGGTGGAGTTTTTGCCGCGGTGGCGATGTAATGAAGCGTGATGAAAAATAGAGCTAATCGAAAATATTTTCTATTACGATCCCGAGTGACGGTGCCCTGTCATTCAGATGTGCGCTAATTATTATCGCATGCCCTAGAACTTGGGAGTATTCCATTATTTCCCCAGCTTATATTAGCTGTGTATTATACAATGATTTGTATGGTATGCTTTACTTTCTCGATATAGCTGAGAAGATGGTGCCGGTTTTTCTGGTTATTACCGGAAAACCGGAAGATTAATAAGGAATATGTCGGTAAATAGCTGATTTACCATTTTCAATTATACCGTTCATGTTTTCGATAATTAATTTGAGAACCTGTGACATTATGAAAAAAGATCGCATAAAAACACTGGAAAACTCGTCATTTTACCAGAGGCATTAATGCAGGTTTGGTGCCCCAATTTCTGAGGGGTTTAAGCTGAAAGCCATGTTTTTCTTTCCTAAGATTCGATACTCTTAGCCTATGACTATTCGAGTGGCGCTCATTGAAGATCATCCGACAACCATTTTGGGGGTGAAGAGCATGCTTGAGAACGCGAAAGATATAGAATTCGTCAAAGGATTCCCCACCGTAACGGCCTTTTTTGACTATGTTCGGTTCGTTCGAACCGGTATCGCCCTCCACCCAGTCGATGTGGTCCTCTTGGACTTGCGCTTGGCGGACCTCTCCATGCCCTACGACAATGCCAAAGCCCTCATCGACCAAAAATTAAAGGTATTAGTTTATTCATCATTAGAATCTCCCTATCTTATTCGAGACGTATTACGTGCCGGCGTCCATGGGGTCTTCGAAAAGAATAGAAGCGCCGAAGAACTATTGGATGCCATCAGAATCGTGAGCGCCGGAAACACGCACGCAACAACTGAATGGGCATCTATCATTGATAGTAATTACCAGGCGCTAGGAGTGGACCTATCCCCACGGCAACAAGAGGTCCTAGAACTCATTGCCTCCGGGGAAACCGATCGAGCTATCGCCGAAATGCTCAATATTCGGCAAAGCACGGTCAACGACTATGTCAACCGTATCCGCACCAAATTTGCGCAGGCCGGTTGCGAGACCGAGGGGAGGGGGGAACTGATTAAGCAGGGTATGTACAGCGGTATTTTGCCTGGGCCATCCGATCCTCGGAACTAAACACCTGCTCATGGGTATAAAAATGGTGCCCTTTATTCTGGGGTCTTCTGGTGAAGACCCCTATTTATCCAGTACTGATTTCGATATGGTGAGTTCATGAGAACTATAAAAGTAGCAATGATTGATGACCACCCATCAACTATTTTGGGGGTAAAAACCGCGGTCAACCAGACCAACGACATGGAATTTTATAATGGGTACGCCACCCTCCCAGAATTTTACGAAAACGTGTACGGACCCTCCCGGAAGGCAGTGATCTACCCGGTGGACGTGGTGCTCCTGGATTTACGACTCGCGGACTCCTCAAACCCTTACGACAACACCATTGCTCTTATCAAGCTCGGCTTCAAGGTTCTCATCTACTCCTCCCTGGAATCCCCCTTCCGATTCCGAAGCGTCCTCGGTGCCGGGGCGCACGGGCTCTTTGAAAAAAGCCGATCCATGGAAGAACTATTATCCGCCATTCGACTCGTGGCCGCTGGGAATACCTTCTCCGACGCCGAATGGGCATCTATCATCGACAGCAACTATAAGCTATTGAACGTAAAACTATCGGATCAGCAAAAAACCGTACTGGAACTCATGGCAGCTGGGGAAACCGATAAAATGATCGCCAAAAAAATGGGCATTTCCCCCAACACGGTTCGGGATTATATTAATCGAATCCGCGACAGCTTTGCCAAAGCGGGCAGTACTCCCGAGGGGAGAGTCCTCCTGGTTCGGGAGGGGATTAAAAGCGGCATCCTGCGGTGTCCCACGGATCCCTAATTCCAGCGCAGCGAGGCATATCGGTCTCGCCCTGCGGGCAGCAGCCGCAATGTTAACGTGTGGGGGTTCTTCGCCAAGGCGTCGGTGGCATTGGCGATGATTTTGCTGTGCTCTTCGGGGTCGGCGCAGGTGGGGCTTCGGTCGTCGATAAGCGTGACTCGGCTGCCGGCCGCCCGGGCCCGCCACACCGCCACCGTGAGCTCCGGGACGTCCAGGAGCGGGGATCGGATAGCGTCGCGTAGCCGCAGTTCCATGAGCTTTGCCACCATGGGGTCGTCGACAAGCTGGAGCAGCGAGTGCAGCCATTTCGTCATCTCTGAGGTGTATCGTTGCAGGTCCGGCTCCAAATATGCGTTGCTGTCCACCCGCTGGAGTGTGGGCAGCGACTTGACCACCCAATTGAGCTGGAGTGGCACAATCGTCGCCGGAATAAGTAGCGGTATGCACGCAATAATCGAGCTTGCCGACGCCAAAAGGTGCAGCCCCAGCCACGACTCGGCGACATACGTTATTACCGCAAACCCCACCCACATCGCCCACGCCACCCCCGGTCGTAGCCGTAATGCCAAATACATTGCTAGCACCACCGAATAGGAGACAAACCAGCCATAGCGTTGGAGTTGCGGCGGCTGCGGATAATGCGAGAATTGTCCGATCGTCATGAGGGCACTCACGCACACAATCAAAATAATGGTGTTCCGCCACGGTAGCCGCAATTGGGACCGGTCTGTGAGCGACCATAATGCGCCCGCCACCAGCCCCATGCTGATAATCAGCACATGCCACTGCCCCGTATGGTCGTAGGGCATCACATCGAAAGTGAAGATAGCAAGCGCATACGCCGCCACCCAGGGCCGAAACAGCCGATCAAACCCCAGCTTCTGCACCTGGTATAGAAGCATGTCTTGCTGCTCCATCGCCCCTTCGGGCGCCGCCACGGTATCCGTCACATTCCAAGTAATCTCATATCGGGTGCCCTGTTCCGGGGCGGACATGAGACTCACGGATACCCCATTGTAGATTTGTGGGCGCTTGAGCATGGTAATCTTCACACCCGCATGATTATGTGAGACCTTATCGATGTGAAAACCCGGGCCCGAATCCCGAAACACAATATTCATCACGGTGCTATTCCAACTAATGGTGAGCTCCCGCGTGGCTTGTGGGGCGTGCTCCACCGAATTATGGGATGCCTCAGCCACCGCATCAATAAGGGCCATGGCGGTCTTAAACGGCAACGGCATGGTGAGGTCGGCAATAGCATGAATGGTGATCTTGGTAGATTCGGCCACGGAATCCCGCAGCATAGTAATAAAATTCCCTACTGACATGGTGTCCGCCTGCGTCACATCCATGATATTGATGCGCGGCACATCGGTAATAGGCGTCAGTCCCGCCGCGGCGGAATTCAAAGTGGGCAAAACCTTGTCGTGGATACGGCTAGTAAAATAGCTCTCCAGCTCGGAAAACGATTGTGACCGCAAAAACGTCATATTGGCCTGAGCACTTTGAAAAATCGCTGCATCAGTCTGCCGACTCGTGTGGATCCCGCTATACACCATGAATAACACCGGCCCGGAAATCAGGGTGGAATACAGGGCTGCGTCAAAATCACCTATATGCCAAAACGGCAGCTGATTATCGTGCAATGTCACAACCATCGAGGTGGTCATCAGCATAGTGACAAACCACCACCAGTGCGGAAATAGCATCATGAGTAAACACGCTGGGATCCCCACGAAATCCCCCAACAGTATGTCCCCGATCGCCGAATGCCCATAATGAGCCAATTGCGCTATCTGAATCATCGGGAACTGGGCATACGCCAGGGCAGAGCTCGGCAGGGCCAGAAGGTACAGCACCCGCTTATTCATCATGATGGCAATTGCCAAGAGCACCAGCGACCCAGCAAACATGACCATGGCAACCATGATCCATCCGCCGTAACTGTCATTGGTAGAAAGGCATGAATAAATTAAGCTCGACTTCATCGCCAAATATCCGCAGTAAGAAACCAAACAGATAATAGTGATGTAGCGGATCAGCTTTAACTCGGTGATTCGTGGTTGTTGAGGAATAAAGAAATCGGAGTAATGGTGACTTCGCGGTGCCGGGCGTGCGAGCTGAACCAAATCCGAATCCTTCATTCTTGAGATTCTATTGGTTTTCTCCAAGCTAGGACCCCTAATCAGGGCCCCAATCTTCTGGGGCAGCAACGGGGAACCGGGACGACGTGCCGTTTCGGTTGTACGGCAACCCTAAACCCATAATATCCAACAAGGATATCTTAAGGTAGAGGCCCATAAAAATATGGGCTGTTACCTGGAGAAGAGTAGGGTTATACTTATGGCATGGCCGCGGTTTTGCACAATAATCTATGGATTACGCAAGGAAAATCTTAATTTTATTAAGGTTTTTATGTGGCCAATAGCACTGTTTTCACTCAGGCGGTTGTCGGCATTATTTTTGGAAAGGATAACTTCAATCATGCCTGTTCATTTTGATTGGCGGAGCTTGCAACAATACGCTCTGCCGGCGTTGGGGATTGTATCTCTGCTGGTGTCAGCGATCATTGCGGTTGCCGGTGGGTTGGGCTTGGGCGGCTCCTCCTCGGAGAACGACAACGCGGATGCCAATGTCATTTTCAAGGTTGTGGACCAGCACGGGATGCCACGCGTTTGCCGGGTTGTTCAGACGGGGGATCTGCAATTGGATAGGATATATTTCAATAAAGCAGACGGGACTCTGCCGGTGAAAGCGGAACCTGGCACCACGGTAACGAGAATATTTAGCTGTGATCGCAACGAAGATGGTGAGAAAAACACCGTGGAAGTATCCGCCGTCGCCCCAGAGACCGGTGTGCTAGAGCAAAAAGTCGTGGTCCCCAACCCCAACGCACCATCGGCAAACACACAATCATCATTACTCGATGACAGTGACAAGGATGTCAACGTCGTATTCAAAGTCGTGGACCAGCACGGACTTCCGCGCCTTTGCCACGTCAAGCCGACCAGTCCTCTTCACACCGATAACATAGTGCGCACCTCACAGCTGGGAACGTACGGTGTGAAAGCAGAACCAGGTTCTATGGTGACCCGCATTTTTGATTGCAAACCATCGGAGCCGGGCACCCAGGTCGTGGAGGCGAGCGCCATCGCACCGCAAGGTGACGGAAAAATCCTGCAAGAAGTAGTCATCCCTGATCCGAACTCCCCATCAGCCTCATTCAGCAGCTAGGTGCCGTCACCGCGCCACAAGCGTGGCGTACCGGACCCGCCCCGCCGGCAGCAGCCGGATCGTCACCCTATCCGGACACCCCGCTAATTTCTCCACCGCGTCGGCAATGATGCGCTGGTGCTCCTCGGGGTCGGGATCGGCGGGGCTACGACTGTCGATAAGCGTGACCTGGGTGCCCGACGCCCGCGCCCGCCACACCGCCATCGTGAGCTCTGGGACATCCAACAGGGGGGATCGGATGGCGTCACGAATCCGCACCTCCATGAGCTTCGCCGTCGCCGGATTGTCGACAAGCTGAAGCAAGGAGCGCAGCCACTCGGTCATTTCTGCCGTATACTGTTGCTGCGCCAACGCCGTTTCCCACTGCAAATGCTCATTGCGATTCACCCGCCGGAGCGCAGGCAGCAACCGCACCACCCACTTTGCCTGCAGCGGCACCAGCGTCGCCGGAATAAGCAACGGAATACACCGCAAAAACATGCTTGCCGGTGCCACCAAATAGAACCCCAACAACGAATCCACCACATAGGTTATCGCCGCAAACCCCAGCCACATCGACCACGCCACCCCCGGCCGCAGCCGCAACGCCAAATACATGGTCACCAACAGGGCATACGATAAAAACCAACTAAAATGCTGGTCTCGTATGGGGCGGGGATAATGCGACAACTGGCCCACAAATATAAGGGCACTGACGCACGCAACCAAAATGATGGTATTACGCCATGGCAACTGCACCTGCGAGCTATCCGTGAGCGCCCACAACCCCCCTGCTAAAAACCCGGTGCCGGTAAGCAAAATATGCCACTGACCAGTGTGATCGTACTGTATGGTGTCAAACGCAAACGCGGCGAGCATGACTATCACCCACCGCATCCGAAACAGCTTATTGATCCCCAATAACTCCGCATCAGACGGGACATACGTGTCTTGTTTATCGGCAACACCCGGTGACCTGGCAGAATGGTCCGTCACCCACGTTACCTCATAGCGAGTGCCCTGCCGTGGGCTGGACGTGAGATTGACCGTCACCCCATCATAGATTTGCGGGCGGTCCGTCATAATGATGTTCACACCCGTGTGCTTCCGCGACGCCTTATCGACGCGAAACCCTGGCCCGGTATCCCGAAATACCACAGACATGATGGTGCCATCCCAATTGATCATCAGCTCACGATGCGCATTCGGGGCATAGCGCACCGAATTGTGGTGCGCCTCGCCAATGGCATCAACCAGGGAAATAGCTGTTTTCAGCGGCAACGGCGTGGATGCGTCGGCGGTTCTATTGATGATGACCCGGGTGGACTCGTCGACGGAATCCTGCAATGAGGCAATAAAATTCTCCACCGGTATGGTGCCGACATTCGTGTCATTCGTGATATCCGCCTTGGTGACATCGCTGATGGGGATGAGTCCGGCGGCGGCCGCATTCAGGGTCGAGAGCACCTTGTCGTTAATGTGATGGATGAAATAGGCCTCCAATTCGGCCAGGTAGCGCGACCGCAACACCGCGGTGGTGGCCTGATACTCCTGAAACACCGCTTGGTCTGCCGCACGGCAGACCCGAATCCCATTGTACGCAATGAATAGAGCTGGGCCGCAGATCAAGGTGGAATAGAAGGCGCCATTGAAATCGTCGTAATGCCAAAATGGTAAATAGCCGTCCGACAAGGCCACCATCATGCAGGTGCTGAGCAGGCAGAAAATATAGCAATACACATTGGGAAAAACCGTCACCAATAGGCAGGTTGGGATGCCGCCGAAGTCCGCCAAGTGCAGATTCCCCACCGGGGAATTTCCCCGGTCGAATAGCTCCATCATTTGAATCAGCGGAAACTGACTGTAGGCCACGGCCGAGCCGGTCAGGGCAACAACATAACCCATCCGAGTATTAATAATTGCGGCAACCACCAAACCCGCAAGTGTGATGACGAATAACCATATGGAGACCGTGGTCCACACCGGAAAAATAAAATCTTTTGCAAGATACTCTCGCAGTATTTCCCACTTCAGCGTCAAATACCCAAGATAGGCAAAAAAACACACGAGCGTAATGCACCGGATGAGCGTGAGTTCGGCAAGTCGGGGTGGGGTACGGGCCGCCAAATCCGAATACTGACGGATCTTGGGCGCGGGCTGGGCCACACGAGCGAGAACCGAACTTTCCATGATCTACGATTGTATACCTTTAAAATGCGACTACAGGTGCATAATATCCCCAAGTTATTGGATATGTAACCCGATTCATAATGCCGCCATGGTCCGCCAAGGATGATTGTCATAGCGGGGGTCATTTAGGTGACCATGAAAATTAGGGCACTGTGGAGAAGCTATATAAATACTGTGATTACACTGAAAATTATAGTCAGTCCAGTACATATGCTCCAGGAGATACCATGCCTCCCATTATCCCTACCCTGCGGAGCTTCCGCCACTACGCCCTATCCGGTTTAGGGATCGTATCCCTGTTGCTCTCTGCAATCATCGCAATCATGAGCAGCATCTTCGGCGGCGGCAGCGAGCCCATCGACCCCAACGCAAACATCGTGTTCACGGTAGTCGATCAATACGGTCACGGCCGACGATGCCTATACCAAGAAAAAGACGCAATCCAAACCGATGTGGCAAAATACACCAGCCCCAAGGGGATACTCGCCTTCACCATGCCACCCGGATATCCGCTGACGATCATCTTCATGTGTGGTAATGGTTCCGAAGACCAAGACGTGGAAGCAACCCTTGTCGCCCCAGAGACTGGCCGGGCTGAAACCACGGTTGTCATCCCCGACCCGGATGCCTCCCCCTCCAGCGGATCAGTAATACACTAAGGTGGCGTAGCGGCTCCGGCCAGGCGGCAAAAGCCGCAGCGTCAGCTTGCTGGGTCGAGACTCCAGGGCGGCGATAGCGTTCGCAATGATGGCGGGATGCTCCACCGGATCGGGATTGGGGTCTTGCTCGCTTCGGGCGTCGATAAGCACCACCTCGGTGCCGGCTTCCCGAGCCTGCCACACCGCCGCCGTCAGCTCGGGAACATCCAACAGTGGGGACCGGATAGCGTCACGCAATCGCTTCTGCATGAGCCCCGCGGTGGCCGGGTCGTCGACAAGCGACAAAAGTGAACGCAACCAACCGGTCATAGCCTGCACATACTGCTTCTGCGTGAGCGCGCGGGCAAGCTCCAAATGCTCATTCCGCTGCACCCGCTCCAACGCCGGAAGCGACCGAACCGCCAACGCCACCTGGGACGGAACCAATGTTGCCGGCACAAAGAGCGTAATTCCCACAAATAAGCTGATCGGCCAGGCGGACAATTGAATATTCATGATGTCGTCAACGACAAACGTGGCGGCGGTAAGACTCAGCCACACTACCCACGTCGTAATAGGGCGCAACCGCAATGCCATATTAGCCACCAAAATAAGCCCATACGATAAAAACCAGTGCGAATGATACGGCATAAGCGGGCTATAATGCGCCAACTGCCCGGTCGACACCAACCCCACAACACAACCCGACAAAATAATGGTGTTCCGCCGTGGTAACTTCAACTCTGTTGTACTCGTCAACGCCCACAGCCCGCCCGCAAAAAACGCCGACCCAATAATAAACGCCGGCCACCTGCCCTCATGGTCGTAACGGTACGAGTCGGCGAAAAACACCAGAAACGCATACACCGCCCAGCGTGGCCGAAAAATATCTGCAACACCAATCAGTTTTGACACCGACAACGGCTCAGCGGTGGCCGCTAACTCTTGTTGCGGAACTAACTGCCACGTCAACCGGTATCGGGTACCCTGCCCCGGCGCGGTCGTGAGCTGCGCTGACACGCCCGGGTGGTTTCGGGGTCGCTCAAGCATGGTGATGGTCACGCCCGCATGGTGATGCGGGATCTTTGCGACGTTAAACCCAGGGCCGGTGTCCGCAAACACAATGCTCAACTGGGATTCGTCCCATGTTGCCACCAGTTCCCGTTGGGCCTGTGGGGCGTGCGCAATGGAATTGGTGTAGGCCTGTTCGATGGCCGCTAGCATTGTGGCCGCGATTTCCATGGGAATCGCCACCGTGTTACTGGTGGATTCCGGCATGACGACCCGGGTGTCGTCTCCCACCTGGGTTTTGAGGTTTTGGATAAATGTGGTGAGCGGCATGGAACCTGTTGGCATCAGGTCAAAAATATCAATGGTATGGATGTCTTCGGGATCGGCAACCCCCTTGTTGATGTTATTGAGTGTGGACAATATTCGGTCGTGAATATTACTTAGTGATGTGGTCTCTAGCTCTTTCAACTGGTTTGACCGTTGAATACTGGTGAGTGCCTGGTACTCGTCAAACGCCGCCTTGTCTGCTCTGCGGCTGGTGGCCACCACATGGTGCACCATGTACATCCATGGGGTGCCGATAAAAGTGGAATAGAGCACATCAAACACGTAGGGGCGCAGCATGATGGAGTTGACGTTTTGGCTGGTGGCAACTACCGGAATGATAATGATTGCCATAATCATGCCTATTTTGCCGAGTTTTCGGTGCAGAATGGACACCGTGAGGCAGGTGGGGATGCTGGCAACATCTCCCAGGTGGAGTTGGTCCCAAGGGGAGTCGTGAAAAATGATGAGCTCGGTGATCTGAATGGTAGCCAATTGCAGATAGGCCACCATGGCGATGGAAATGACAATGGTGTAGATCGGATGCTTGTTGACAATGATGGCGAACAATAAACTCGCCAGGCTCAAGGAGAAAATGACAAAGGCGCTATTGGTCCATGTGATAAACCGGTGGTTGTTTCTGAGAAATTCCAGAAATGGACCAAACTTGAAGAGGATATTCGTAATATATGTGGCCAGTCCAATGAGGGTGATGTACCGGAGCAGGGTTAATTCGGTGAGCGCAGGTGGTTTTTGTGTGATTGTTTGATCGGAATAGTCCCGCCTTCTGGGGGCGGGTTGCGCGAGCTGCGCAATCTCTGATTCCGTCATGATAGTGATTGTATAATGCCCGGATTTGCTAAGCGATCGTTATTGCTACTTTTTAGCTTCGGATTATGGCCTGCGATTGCTTGGGGTGAGTTGGGGTGTGGGAGTTGGGGTGGGTGGTGTGGGCTTGTTGGAAACCCCGCTTGGGGTTTTGCGGTCTTTCTGCTTCACCATTGCTAAGCGGGGTTTCTGGTTGGGGGCTCGGATGAAAAGTGTTGGGGAAGCACCGGTTTGCGAGGAAACCCCGCTTAGAATTAGTGCAGCTCTGGGTAAAGTTCTGGCAGCAGATGTTCTAAGCTGCGTTTCCGCCGAAACCCGGGGTTTCTGAAGCAACTCAGGAAGGGTTTCGCAGCTTAGATGATATGCTATAAGGCCAGCTGCATGAGTGCTGAGCTGTAGTTCCGGGTAGCAGGTGTGCATACCAGCAGGAGTAGCAACAGGCAGAAACCCGAAGTCAAGCTCAGCACTTCTTCTAAACGGGGTTTCTGGTTTAGGTCCTGTGTTTCGCCTGGAGCGCGCCAGCCCATTGGGAGAAACCCCGCTTAGAACTCTTGCAGTTCCAAGCTGTGGCGGGGCGACGCGGATAGCAGGTGTTCTAAGCTGCGTTTCCGGCAAACCGTGGTGCTTTTGAAGCGTCTCTGGGAGGGTTTTGCAGCTTAGGTATTGTGCTACGGGGTGTAACAGGTTTGTGGAACACCTGAATTCGGATAGGACCGGAGAACAAAGTCAAGTTCAGCACATGTTCTAAGCATGGTTTCTGGTTTCAGGGCCACCCACAAGTACTGGTTTCAGACGGAAACCAAGCTTAGAACTGTTGCTGCTCTAGGCTGTCGTGGAGCTGCGCGGATAGCGAGTGTTCTAAGCTGCGTTTCCACCGAAACTCAGGGTTTCAAGCTTGCCCCAAGAGGGTTTTGCAGCTTAGAGGAAAAGCTACATAGTTGGCTGCGCTAGTGCTGAGCTTGAGTTTGGGGTAGCAGGTGTGCATACCAGCAAGAAAGTCGGCGGACAGAAATCTAAAGTCCAGCTCAGCACTTCCGCTAAGCATGGTTTCCGGTTTCAGGGCCACCCACAAGTACCAGTTCCAGTCAGAAACCCCGCTTAGAACATATGCTGCCTAGGTTGGGTTGATGCTGGTGGGAATTTGCCGGGTTGCGGGGAACATGTTTCGACTTTGAGCAGTAAATAAGGTATGTTTGACGGGTTGCTGACGCAACGACCCTCCTGCCACAACCAATACGGGTTGCGGCCGAAACTACGATATTGAAAGACCATAGGAGGTGATGAGGTCCGTGCGTCACTACGAAGTTATGATCATTTTGGATCCGATCCAGGATGAACGCACCGTTGCCCCGTCCCTGGACAAGTTCCTTGAAATTGTCCGCAAGGAAAACGGCACCGTGGAAAAGGTTGATATTTGGGGGAAGCGCCGGTTGGCGTACCCCATCGCTAAGAAGGAAGAGGGCATTTACGTCGTCGTGAACCTTCATTGCGAGTCTGCTACCGTTCAGGAATTTGACCGTGTTCTGACCCTGAATGACAGCGTTCTGCGCACCAAAGTTCTGCGCAACGATAAGTAAAATCCTTGCGTAAAACCTTGCGTGTCCAAGGTTATGACTAAGGTTGCTTGTAGTAACTGAAAAATACGCAGAAAGGCTAACGAACATGGCATCAGGAGACGTGAATATCACTGTTGTCGGCAACGTAGTTGCTGACCCGGAGCTCCGCTTCACCTCAACTGGGGCGGCGGTTGCTACCTTCCGAGTTGCCTCGACTCCGCGTCGGTATGACTCCCAGTCCGGTCAATGGGTTGATGGGGAAGCACTATTCCTCACCTGTAATGTGTGGCGGCAGGTTGCCGAGAACATTGCGGAAACCCTGACTAAGGGCATGCGGGTTATTGTTACCGGTCGCCTCCGGTCCCGCTCGTACGATACCCAGAATGGGGATCGGCGTACGGTCATGGAGCTGGAAGTTGATGAAGTTGGTCCGTCACTGCGCTATGCGACGGCACAAGTTACCCGTAATCCCCGTGGTGAAGGCGGTGGCAATTATGGTGGTGGTTTTGGCGGCAATCAGGGTGGCGGCATGCGGCAACAGCAGCAGGCCCCAGCCCAGCAGCAGTCTGCACCGCAACAACAGCAGCAGATGCAACCGCAATATTCGCAGCCACAGCAACAGCAATCGCAGCAGCAACCACAACAACGGTCGTCACAACAACAGCAGCAACCACCCGCCAATGATCCTTGGTCATCCGCACCACCAGCCAATGGTGGTTTCGGGGGCGCTGATGATGAGCCTCCGTTCTAAAACCCAGTGAAAACCTTATAATTTCCATGAAAGGCAGGGGTCATGAAACTGATCCTCACCGCTGCCGTTGAGAACCTCGGTGTCCCTGGTGATATCGTCGAGGTGAAGAACGGCTACGGACGTAACTACCTGCTTCCGCGCAACCTCGCAATTGTTGCGACCCGTGGCGCAGAGAAGCAGATCGCCACCATGAAGCGTGCTCAAGAAGAACGCGCCATCCGCGACCTCGATCACGCTCGTGAGGTCAAAGAACAACTCGAAGCACTTACTGACGTGTCCATCTCTGTGCGGACTTCGGAAAAGGGTAAGATCTTCGGTTCGGTGTCTGCCGACAATATTGCCGCTGCCATTAAGGCTGCCGGTGGTCCCAAGTTGGACAAACGCAGCATTGAGTTGCAGAAGGGTGCCGTGAAAACTGTCGGCTCCTATTCCGTGAACGTCAAGCTGCACTCCGATATTGCAGCAACTGTGAACTTCCAGGTTGTAGCTGCCTAACAACCAGCTACAACGGTCACATTTGTGACCCAACGACAACAGCACAAAACGAGCCAGCCTCAGCGCCGGCTCGTTTTATTTTTGCATACATGTTGCGGAAAGTTTAAGAAAAATCAGCTGGTGATATAGGTTTCCTTGATGAGTAAGGTTCCCACACTTGGGGGGCCTGTGGATAACCCTGTGGATAACTCCCCGCAGGTAGTAGCAAAATCATAGTTTTACCCAATGTCAAACCCGCTGGTAACCGATTTATCCACAAGATGAAAATATGTTCTGAACTGCGTAGATAATAAGTTTGCAGCAAGTTTATCCACAAGGATCACTCGTTTTCCACAGTCCCTGTGGATAACTTTATCCCCAGGCTGTGCATAATGCCGGTAGCAAAGTGTAGAAAATCCCTTGATTCCGAGTAGAAAAATCCCCCCATATGCAACATGAAACCCATGGCATGTTAAGGAAAAACTCAGGCATGGGGGTAGTCGTGTGGCGGAGAAGCATTCGTCTCGATATTCGACTAGGATTCATAAAGTCATGACCTGCGGGTTTGCTACAATCGGGTAGGGAGAATGTTCACACCAACCAATAGCGTGCCGTTAGAAGAATACGCACTTATCGCCAACCACCACACTGTGGCGCTGATTTCCCGCGCCGGTCGAGTTGACTGGTTTTGTCCGCAGGTTGACCACACTGCTACCTTCGCGGCCCTCTTGGGGGAACCAAAACACGGCAGCTGGAGCATCACTGTCGATGATGCGAATATGACCGCCCGCACCTATCTGGATCACCCCGATCACCTGATTCTCCACACCACATGGCTTTCCGCCACCGGCACCGCCGAGGTGGTGGATTACCTGGAGGGAACCACCCTGGTGCGCGCCGTGACCTGCACCACCGGGGATATCACCGTGAGCCATGATCTGAAAATCCGCACCGACTATGGCTCGCGCTCCCCAGCCTGGCACGATCACTTCCGCTTCGTTGACCGGCAGGGGGAGGCGGTCACGGCCCTCCACGGGCCCGAATTGCACCACACCGGCAGGAATGCTGATTTTGTCGGCTCCTTTGACCTGGTGGCCGGAACCACACTGACCTGGACCCTGGGCGAAACCGCGGCGCCACAGAGGGAATTTCGGGAAGCGCCCCTGCCCCCATATAACGGTCAGTGGGTGCGGCTCGCCGAACGCTCCGCCATGGTGCTGAACGCCCTGGCGCTCACCAATGGGGCGATTCTTGCGGCCCCTACCGCCTCCCTCCCGGAAATCATCGGGGGCGACCATAATTGGGATTACCGGTTTTGTTGGCTCCGGGATTCCGCGTTCGCCATAGACTCCCTCCTCATGGCGGAACAGAACGGCTACACCCGGGCCCCGGTGCGGGAGCGGGCCGTGGCGTGGCGGGATTGGTTGGTGCGCACCATCGACCCCGAGAATCTCCAGATTGTGTATGGGGTGCGGGGCGAGACCCATTTGGAGGAGCGCATCCTGGCCCATCTGCCTGGCTATCTCGACTCCCTGCCGGTTCGGGTGGGGAATGCCGCTGCATCCCAGTTTCAGGCCGATGTGGTGGGGGAGATTCTTTTGGTCTGTCGGCACATGCGGGAGGCTGGAATCCCGGAGACTGAGGAGTCATGGCGGCTACAAACAAGGCTGTTGGATTATTGCATCAAAAACTATGAGCGCCGGGATCATGGTATTTGGGAAATGCGGGGGGAGCTTCACTATTTCACCCATGGGCGGGCCATGATGTGGGCGGCATTCGATTGCGCCCTGGATGCCGTCGCAAAGCATGAAACGCTGACCGGGGACACCGAAACCTGGCGGAAATACCGCGACCAACTCTATGACGAGATTTTTAGCCGCGGCTTCGATGCCGAGCGGAACACGTTTAGGCAGATTTACGACAACCCCGGCGTCGATGCGTCGCTGCTACAGCTGCCACACACGGGCATTATTGCGGTGACCGATCAGCGCATGCACGACACGGTGGTGGCCATTGTGCGGGAGCTTGGCGACGACCATGGGCTCATATACCGCTATAACAGTGATGGCCCCCGGGCGGAATATCCCTTCCTCATCTGCAATTTTTGGCTTGCCGAGCATTATGCGCGGGCCGGCCACCTGGATGCCGCCACCAGGCTCTTAGAGCAGCTGGTTGGCTATGCAAACGATCTGGGGTTGCTGGCGGAGGAATATGATCCGGTGCGGGAACGGTTGGCGGGGAATTTTCCGCAGGCATTCTCACATATCGGAGTGATACGTGCGGTCGATGCAATTGCGCGGGCCCAGTGATGGTACTAATGATAGAGAGAAAATTTTTCCCCAACCAGACCAACCACAGCTAATAATGAGGGGGTGAATCGGCAATGAGCAGCGACTTTCCCAGCGAACCAGATTTTAGCGACGAACCAGCAGAACCCCCGGCATCCTTGGTACCCATGCCATCCATGTCCGAGGGGTCTCGCCGCAGCCGAGACGGCCGAGGCAGCTGGAGTGGCCGAGGCGGGCGCACCAACGGTCGAGGCGACGACCAAAACTATGATGATTTTCGCCAACCGCCCCACGATATTGATGCGGAGCAAGGCGTCCTCGGGGCCATGCTCCTGAGCCCCACCCTTGTGGTCGACATCATAGAAACCCTCGTGCCTGATGATTTTTATCGGCCCGCCCACCAGCTCATTTATAACGCCATCATCGACCTGTTCAGTAATAACAAGGAGATCGACCCGCTGATCGTTGCTGGCCGGCTGGACCGCGACAATAATCTCGAACGTATTGGCGGATCCACCTATTTGCACACGCTGGTGTCGGCCGTGCCCACCGCCGCCAACGCCCGCTACTATGCGGAAATCGTGGCGGAAAAAGCGGTGCTCCGGCGGCTGGTGGCTGCCGGCACCAGGGTGGTGCAGCTCGGTTACGAAGGCACCGAAGGCGCCGAGTTAGAAACCGTGATCGACATGGCGCAACAACAGGTGTTCGATATCGCCCAGCGGCACCATGTGGAAGACTATTCCGTGCTTGCCGACCTAATCCAACCCACCATGGACGAACTCGACCTGATTTCCGTGCAGGGCGGGCTGGCCCGGGGCATCCCCACCGGATTTGAAGACCTCGACAATCTCACCAATGGGCTCCATGGGGGCCAAATGATTATTGTCGCGGCCCGGCCGGGTGTGGGTAAATCCACCCTGGCGCTGGACTTTGTGCGCTCCTGCGCGATCAAGAACGGCAAGGCCGCGGTCATTTTCTCCCTGGAAATGGCGAAAAGCGAAATCGTCATGCGCATATTATCCGCCGAGGCTGACGTGAAACTGTCGGACATGCGGTCGGGGCGGATGACCGACCAGGATTGGGCGAAGCTGGTGAATCGGCTCGACACGATCGAGCATTCCCCCATTTATATTGATGATTCCGCCAGCCTCACCATGATGGAAATCCGGTCGAAGTCACGCAAACTCAAGCAGGTAGCAGACCTGCAAATGATTGTGGTTGATTATCTTCAACTGATGAGCAGCGGCAAACGAACCGAGTCGCGGCAGCAGGAGGTGGCGGAATTCTCCCGCCAGCTGAAACTCTTGGCAAAGGAACTCGATGTACCATTGGTGGCGATTTCCCAATTGAACCGGGGGCCAGAGTCGCGCACGGATAAACGCCCCCAAATTGCGGATCTTCGTGAGTCGGGTTCCCTGGAACAGGATGCGGACATAGTGATGTTGCTGTATCGTCCAGATAGTCAGGACAAAGACGACACGCGGGCGGGCGAAGCAGATATCATTGTGGCGAAGCACCGTGGTGGTCCCATTGATACTGTGCAGGTGGCACATCAGCTGCATTTCTCGCGGTTTAAGGATATGGCCCGGCAATTATAATTCACCCCTATTTGGGGTGGTGTTTTGCGGAAATATTTAAAAAGAATATTAAATCAGGATATTATTTGTTTGAATAATCTGTTATCATCCAAGCGGGGTTCACATGGTATTCCAATTATTTACATCTATTCTCGCCTCGATCGTGGCGTTTTTCGGTGCGATCGTGCCGCTTAATGATGACGTAAAACACTGGTTTTCCGATATTACCGTCGGCAAAACGCTCGACACCGTGCTGCCTGCCGACGCCCATCCGGTGTCGGCAGCCGAGTTGAAAGACGTGCGTTCCGGCAATTGGATGTCTGTAGTTCGCCCCCAAACCACCACAATGTTTTTCGGGGATTATTACCGCGACGCACCGAAAAAACTGCCGAATATTGGGGAAGAATTCGGTGGCAATGCACCAGCCGATTTACAGCATTTTTCGGGTGGCGCATCATGTAATGGGACCGCCAGCGGGGTATGGTTTGACGGCAATGTGATGCACAAGACCCGCCAGATCCTTGTCACCAATAATCCCTGCCCAGAAGTGGCAAATACCCGCGACAAGGATGTTCAGGCCTTCCTGAGTGCCAACCCCGAATTCTACCTGGATGGGCAGGGTCACCTTTACCTCAAGCGCCCCGACGGGGTGGCCTCTGAATGGCAGCGTCCCTGGTTGGTGAAATAACGCTGATCCCCCCGGAAGAGGTAGCAAATAGGTCATGGTTGCTATCGCCGGCAATATGCAACGATGCAGGACGTCGTACATATTGCCGGCTTTGTCGTTGCCGTGGGTGAAACGTCGAAAAGCTGATCTTGTACGTTGGGAATTAGAACATTATTTTTCCTGATAGTACTGATAGGAAGCTTTTGCTGTGATTCTTAAGTTTCTCATGACGCTGTTTACGGCGATCCTGGCATTTTTTGGCCTATCGACGCCGACCCCCACCACGACAATAACTGAAGGACATACCAGGCCGACCGTAGGACCCCTGACCCAGAACCGGTCGGAAGCCGCAGAGCCAACGGACTCAACCACCGTTGTCACGGTCACCCCTCAATCCGGTGGCGTAACTATTCCCGAAGACCCCAACCTTAAGACCATCAAGGCCACGGAACCCACCGACTCCGCCATCAAGCTGGTACGCACCGCCAAAAAGGACGGTCAGGATCTCCTCAACGGTCGGGAACCCGGCGACGGCGAGGGACCCATCCCGGGAAGCGCACTCGACACCACCCTGCCGGCCACTGCCCATGTGGCCACCCCGGCGGAAATCGCCCAGGTTCGCACCAAAAACTGGCAGTCCACCGTTCGGGCCAACACCGTACTGAAATTCCAAGGCGCCCCCACCAGCAGCGACTGGGACTGGTTGCATCAGTACTATGCGGCCAAGCCGCCAAAGGAGAAAATCCCCGAGGCTGACGCCATCAATGCCTTCGCTGGCAGCAGCTGCAACGGTCGCGGTGCCGGAATCGCCTGGTTCAAGGGTGCTGAACTGCACTACTACCTGACCGACCGGGGTGCTCAATGGCATCGGGAATGCGACAACGCCAGCGATGAACAGCATGCGGAAGCCCTGAACTATATTGTGGGCCGCCCCACCGTATACCTCGATGGAAACGGCACCATGTACCTGAAGCGGCTAGCAGACGGCAAGGTCAGCCAATGGCGAGAGGTGCGCGGCTAACATGCCTCAACCCGGGGGACTAAGAGGTCATACGTCATACGTTTTTCCTATGGATAACTCCCCTCGATCTGGGGCAATGGCACATAGCGTAGGTATATTAGTACGTATTCTAATTGTTAAAACCTATGGTCCGGCAGTTGGGAATCCGGCCTATAGGCAAAACGAAGGATCGTAAGGAAAACCCTATGAAGATGAAGATTTTCGCCGCCGGCATCGCTGCCGTGACTGTCGGGATGCTAGCGCCGATCCCAGCAATGGGCGTCGACAAGCCCAGCGACAGCGTATCGACAAGCATGACCGCAACCCCCCGGGACATCATCGACGACTGGCACAAACCGCACCCGGTTCCGCCGCTCAGCGGCACAATGCCGGCCGGAACCCACCCCGCCACCGCCGCCGACATGCAGAAATTCGTAACCAAGAATTGGGTGTCCGCCGTCAGCACCGCGAAACTCGACTTCACCCAGTCGAAACTGTACAAGGGGAACGAAGCCGAATTTCGGACCACATTCCGCAAAGCGGAGCAGAAATTCAACGGCAACGTGCCGGACACCGCCCGCACATTTGGCGGCGGCTCCACCTGCCGGGGCAGCCTGGTGCTGGTGTGGTTCGAAAACGACAACGTGATGCGGTTCATTGATGCGGGTCCCACCATTGCTGTTGCCTGCCAAAAAGAGGTGGAGGAACAGGACCGGGAGCTGCAAACCTACCTGAAACAGTCCACCATCTACTTCAATGAGGTCGGTGACCACATGTACTTGAAGCGGGCCTCGGATGGGGCCGTCAGCCACTGGAAACTCGCCGATGCGGAAACGGTGAATCGGTCATGATCTTTAAAATCTTCGCCACCCTCCTCGCGGCCGTCTTAGGGTTCTTAGGACTGCAACAACCCTCGACATCTTCGACGCCTCCCACGGTCACCACCAGCACCAGCGCGGTGGCAACCTCGGAACCCACCAGCACATCGACGCAGGTGAGCACATCGGTGCCTACCACAGCGCCGGTCGTAGCGGTGCCGGAATTCGGGATGACGGTCATTCCCGCACTGCCTGCCGACGCGCACCCCGGCACCGAGGCCGACATGCAGAAATTCGTTACCAGCCTGTGGGTGTCCCCCAATAGCACCGATGCGAAAATCGACTTCTCCCAATCGAAGCTGTACAAGGATTATCCCCCAATAGATTTCCTGCGCGACTTCGGGCCCCGGACTGCTAAACAACTGAAAGACACAACCGTGCCGGACAACACCCGTAGCTATGTGGGTGGCACCATGTGCCCCAAACTGCGGGGATTGGCGTGGTTCGAAGGCAACCGCATTCACACCATGAGCTGGTGGAAAACATACCCAACCAAAGGCTGTGGACTTGTTCCGCAAATTGAGGATACGGAATTCCAAAATTTCCTCAAGAACGCCACCCTGTATTTCAATGCTGCAGGTGACCGTGTCTATGTTGAACGCCACACCGATGGTGCCATCAGTGAATGGAAACTCCATAGCTAACCCACGGAAGATGCCAGCGAGGACAAACTCATGATTTTCAAGATTTTTGCCACAATCGTCGCATTCATCATGGGTTTGTTAGGGCTGCACCAGCAACCGCCGCAACCAACCATGCCGATCACGCCTGCTACGCGGACAGCGCAACCGGAGGCTTCCGTGAAACCGGCCCAGCCCACCTCTACCAGCGCCACCAGCACCATTAGCGTACCGGCGACATCGACCCCGATTCCGCCCCGGCCACCACTGATGGCGCTGTCGGATCTGCCGAGTGGTTTACACCAAGCAACCGATGCAGAAATGCAAAAACTCACCACTCACCGGTGGGTTTCCACCAGCCCGCTGATCTTCCGGGTCAATAATTACGCCGAAATAGACTTCACCACCAACCACGACACAAGTAGTTCCCGCCGAGTATTCTCCGGTGGCACCAAGTGCTGCACGGTGCAGGGAACCGTTCTGGTGGCACGCAACACCATCAGCATCACCGCCTGGGGAGACTCAAGAAAAACTGCCTGTGACCCGCAGGTCTTGGCGGTGGAAGACACAGAATTCCGGGAATTCTTGGACCACTCCACTGTGTACTTCAACTCTGATGGCAGCAGCATGTATCTGAAACGAAGTTCAGATGGTGCCGTCAATGAATGGAAACTAGCTGATAACCAACATGTGAGGTAGGAAACATGATTTTCAAACTGTTTGACATGATTGTCGCAGCCATAATAGCGCTATTGGGCGTGAATGTGCCTGGACCGACGATACAGCCGACGGCGTCGCAAAGCAACGCCACCACGGTACAACCGCAGCCCACAGGCACGAAGGTCACCAGCACCCCGGCCACCCCCACGCCAACAGTGCCGGTGCCGAAGACGATCGGCGGGGCAACACTGCCGGCCGATGCGCACCCCGCCACCGATGCCGACCTTCAGAAGTTCATGCACAACGAGTGGATTTCCACCGCCTACAAGAAGGCTTCGCTGAATTTCTACGAATCGACACGCTTCATCCCCAAGGGCAATGAACTGGATTCGCGCCAGGCAAATGGTAATAACGCGACACCCAACGACGTTGGTTTCATCCCCGATGATGCCCGCAGCTTCACCGGCATTCCGGTATGCAACACGGCTGTGTCCTGGGCAGCGTTCGAAAAGAACGTGATGCAGGTGTACTGGGGCCCAATGACCGAAAAGGCCTGCGGCGATGAGACCTTGTTGGATGAGGACATCATGAAGCATTTCAGCTCCAAGCCCAGCCTGTACTTCAATGCTGATGCCACCTATGTGTATGTGCAGGGCGGCGGCACCATCAGCGAATGGAAGTATAACGAGCACCCAACTCCCAAAGCCAGCAAGTAATTTTCACCACCTTTTGGAGGAGAAACACCATGATTTTCAAACTCTTTGCCCTGATAGTCGCGGCAGTTACCGGACTGCTAGGCCTGCTAGGAATGCACCAGCCGGTCCCGAAGCCACTGCCGACTCCCTCAATGCCGACCTCGACGCCAACCTCGACCGCCTCGTCGGATTCCACCGGGGTGCCGGCCCCGAGCACGTCAGTGAATGCAGCACCGGAACCGTTGCGGCCGGTGGCGATGGATATGCCGGCCGGCACGCATCCCGCCACCAAGGCCGACATGAGTAAATTCCTGTCGCACAACTGGACCTCCACCGCGAACAAATATGCCGTGATCTATATGGGCAAGTCCCAGCCCTTTGACGGCACCGAGGAGATCAAGAAGGAATTCAACGGCAACGTGCCGGAAGGCCTGCGGATGCTTACGTACGATCCAACCTGCAACGAGGTTCAGACCGCGGTGTGGTTTGACGGCAATACGATGCGAACCACCGCCTGGGGCATGCAAACTCTGCGCGGCTGCCAAATTGATGTGGAGAAGCAGAGCGAAGAATTCCAGACGTTCATGAAGCAATCCGACATCTACTTCAATGCCGCTGGTGATCGTGCCTATTTGAAGCGCACCGACGGCAAAGTGAGTGAATGGATCATCGCTACCAATTAAGCTTTGCGACGCCAAAAATCCCCACTTTCGGGTGGGGATTTTTCTTGCGTCTTATGGGAGTCTCACGGTCTTATTCCCGCAATTCGGCAATGATGACGACCCCATCGCCCCGGTGGGCCGCGGCCCCATAAAACCGTTGGAGCCTGGTAAACGTGTCCATCGCCCACCCGTCGGGAACCCCCAAATGGGTGCTGGGCCCTTGGAGTGGTTTGAGGTTCATATTCGGCAAATCCGCCATGATAGTGATGACGATCTTGGGATGATTGACGGTCACCCAGGTATCCCAAGAGTGCCAGCCCGTTATCATGCTATTCAATGGGTCGGCACCCCACCCCAGGAGCATGAGCGGCACCCAATAATGGTGGGTGATAGCCATCGAAGGATAGCGGGTTTGATGCATGAGTTGGTGGGCGTCATGGGTGTAGGTGGGCGAATAACAAAGATTATCGAGCACCCGTGCGGGCACCGCGTGGTAGTGGAGAACCAATTCCGCGGGCCGTTTCGCCACCGGTGCTGATGCGGGTGGATCCTCGGGGAAAACAAGCTTTTTAAACCGGGTCACCTGCTCAACGGTTTCGGTGCTCATCCCCGGCAGCGGGTATTGCCACCGCCCAGCAACATTCGGGTACTGGCATGTGGAGACGAAAAACTCTTCCCCGGAAAACACCAGTTCGGCGTTTCGGGTTGCACCGAAATCCGACTCCTCCGTGACAAACCGAACCTGATTATGGGACAGATAAAACGGCTCTGTTTCCCTAGGATCAACAGTCCAGCCTTCTAAAAGGGCGTTTTGATTGGAGTGGCGGAGTTCCACCTTGGCGTTACGAATATAGAACTCGTAGTAGGAGCCATACCACATGGATACGCAGGCCGGGATATAAATATCGTTACCAAAGTAATAGGCGTGGTGGTCGATCCACAGCTCATCACGGATGGTTTCCGCCACATATGTGAGGAATTCTTCGCTGGTTATCATGTGTTTTCCCAAACTTGTTTCAGCACAGCTAAAACGCCGAGGTGAATCCCCGAAGCCGCAGCGAATTGCTCACCACAAACACCGAAGAAAATGCCATGGCGGCCCCGGCAAACATGGGGTTCAACAAGCCCATGGCGGCCACCGGGATAAGCACAATGTTATAGGCAAACGCCCAAAACAGGTTGCCTTTGATTGTCGCCAAGGTGCGGCGCGAGAGCCTGATGGCGTCGACAATGCCGCGGGGGTCATCGTTCATGAGCGTAATATCACTCGCCTCGATAGCAACGTCGGTGCCCGCACCCATGGCCAGCCCCAGGTCCGCCTGCGCCAACGCCGCGGCGTCGTTAATGCCGTCGCCAACCATGGCCACAACCTGGCCCGATTGTTGCAGCTCAGCGACCTTTGTCACCTTATCCGCGGGCAGCACGCCGGCAATTACCGTGTCGATCCCCACCTTGGTCGCCGCCTGCCGCGCCGCCCCCTCGTTATCGCCCGTGAGCAGGATCGGCGTTAGCCCCATCGCCTTGAGCTTGTCGACGGCCGCTGCGCTGGTCTCCTTGGGCTGATCCATCACCGAAATATGCCCCGCCAACTGCTTATCGACGTGCACCGCCACCACCGTGGCCCCGGTGTCGCCGCCCGATTCGGCCCGGCCCACCTCAACCCGACGGCCCGCAACCATGCCGCTTACGCCCACCCCGGTCGTGCTCTGAAACTCCGTCACCTCCGGGATATCGGTGGCCTCCGCCACAATGGCCCGGGCGATGGGATGCTCCGAAGCATTCTCCACGGCCGCCGCCAGCTGTAATACCTCATCTTTCTCGAAGCCAGCCTCCGGCTGTATGCTGCTCACGGACATGATGCCCGTCGTAATCGTGCCCGTCTTATCCATCACAATGGTGGTGATTTTCTGGGTGTGTTCCAGCACCTCAGGGCCCTTAATTAGCAATCCCATTTGGGCGCCCCGGCCGGTCCCCACCAGCAGGGCGGTGGGGGTGGCCAGCCCCAAAGCACAAGGGCAGGCGATAATCAGCACCGCCACCGCCGCAGTGAATGCCTCGGCCAACCCATGGCCCAACACAAAAGCATGAACCAGCAACGTGGCCACCGACACCAGAATCACCACCGGCACAAACACCTGCGAAATCCGGTCGGCAAGCTTCTGCACCGGAGCTTTCTTCGCCTGCGCGTCACTCACCAACTTTGCCATCTGTGCCAGCGTGGTGTCTGCCCCCACCCTGGTGGCCCGCACCACCAGCCGGCCCGAAGAATTCATGGTCGCCCCGGTGACCACACTATCCTTCGTCACCTCCACCGGCACCGATTCGCCCGTGAGCATGGACTCGTCCACCGCCGAATGGCCCTCAACCACCACGCCATCGGTGGCGATCTTCTCGCCAGGCTTGACGACAAACATATCCCCCACCGCGAGCTTGTTGATCGGAATACGGTGTGTGGCGCCGTCGACAAGCACAGAAACATCCTTCGCGCCCATGTCCAACAACGCCCGCAGTGCCTCGGAACTGCGGCCCTTTGCGCGGGTCTCAAACCACCGACCCAACAGCAAAAACACAATCACCATGCCCACGGATTCCAAATAGATTTGGTCCATGCCCTCATGTGAATGCGCCGACAAACTCATCGACATGCGCATATCATTCATGCCCGCGTTGCCGAAGAACAGGGCCCACACGCTCCAGAAAAATGCGGCTGACGTGCCCAAACTAATCAATGTGTCCATGGTGAATGCCCCATGCCGCAGATTCTGAAGCGCCGCCACATGGAAGGGCTTGCCCCCATAGAAAAACACCGGGCCAACCAGGGCAAAACTCAACCATTGCCAATTATTAAACTGCAGCTGCGGAATCATCGACAACGCCAACACCGGCACCGACAACACGGCAGAAATGATCAAACGCTTTCGCAAATCCGCGGCATGCGCATCCCGAGCCGCACTCGTGGCATCCGTGCCAGAGGTTTCCGAAAGCTCTGGGCCAGCGTCATTGTCTGGGGTTGGGGAATCTGGTGTGATTTCAAACGCATCATAGCCGGCGCCCCGCACCACATCAATCAGCTGCGGTATTTTCACGGATGCCGGATCGTAACGCACGTTGGCGGTTTCCGTGGCGAAGTTCACCGTGGCTTGGGCGCCCGGAACCTTATTCAGTTTCCGCTCCACCCGACCGGAACAAGATGTGCAGGTCATGCCGGTGACACCCAAGTCCACACTAATGAGTCCTGGAGTATTTTCTGTTATCACTTATAGAACCTCCATGTAAATAAACCATCAGGTGTAACCACACCTGCTGGGCAAAAATTCCCATAGATATTGAGCCTACAGGCTGACCTGCGCGGGCGCTGGGGTGGGCGCCGGGTGCCGCAGAAGTTCTAAGCTTGGTTTTCTGTTGACAGCCTCCCGTTTGCGCAGGGGGAATATTGGCCGAAAAATGGAAACCAAGCTTAGCAGAAGTGCTGAGCTTGGGTTTAGGATTATCCGGGTTTTCGGGGGTCCTGAGTTGGCCAGAACTCCAGCTCAGCACACGTGCAGCCGGTGTGAATGTGCCCATGGCCTGTGCCGCAAAAGTTCTAAGCTTGGTTTCTGGTTTGTGGCCCCCTGTTTTGAACGAAACCAAGCTTAGAGAAAACGCTACCAACAACCCAGGGCAGCGCTGCACATGTTCTAAGCATGGTCTTTCCCTGGCGGGCATGTCAGCTCCTGGGGATTTGGGGTGGCAGATTTTGAAAACCATGCTTAGAAGGTATGAAGCCCTGGATGGGGCTGTGGTGTTACCGCTTTCAAGGAGGGTCGCACATTTGCTAAGCATGGTGTTTTATGCAAAGGCAGCAAACCCCCAGGAGCTAGTGGCCATAGAAATGGGAAACCAAGCTTAGCGAATGCGCTGCCACAGTTGATGGTGGGTATCAAGTGTTCTGAGCTGGAGTTCCGTTCCTGGACATGCCTACATTGGGCCACTGAATCGAGAAAGTACAGCTCAGTATGTTTGCAGCAAGGCTTACTGCATGAATGCTGAGCTTGGGTTCGGGGTTATCCGGGTTTTCGGGGGTCCTGAGTTGGCCGGAACTCCAGCTCAGCACACGTGCAGCCGGTGTGAATGTGCCCATGGCCTGTGCCGCAAAAGTTCTAAGCTTGGTTTTCGATTGGCGGCCTCCCGTTTGCGCAAGACAAGTGTTGGCCGAAAAATGGAAACCAAGCTTAGCGGAAGCGCTGAGCTTGGGTTTAGGGATGGGGCTGGGGGCTGGACTGGGTTGGGAGCCTTTGGGCGTCGTCAAGCAAAGAAAAACGCCACGGCAACGAGACCGTGGCGCAGGGCTGACCGCTAAGCCTTGACAGAATAGCCTGCCTCGGAAACGGCGGCGCTCACCTGGGCGTCGGTGAAATCCGAGCCCGACACGGCAACCTGGCCGGAAGCCACATCAACATCAACCTTGGTAACACCGGCGATCTCGCCCACCTCTTCGCGGACGGAAGCTGCGCAATGCTCGCATGTCATGCCTTCAACTTGGTAAGTTTTCGTCATGGGAATTCCTCTCTTTACGCTGGTTATAGGTATAACCCAAATAAAATGCGACGAAATCTTCGCTAACGGGAATAATGTGGACACTACTGAATGTTAGGAAGACTAGAACTTAGATAACTACTTTGAAGGAGAGAATGCAACCATGGCACTCGTAGAAGTAAGCGAAGACACATTTAACGACACGGTCACCCAAGAAGGCATTGTGCTTGTCGACGCCTGGGCCGAATGGTGCGGACCCTGCCGGCAATTCATGCCCGTCTACAAGAAGGCATCCGAAAAGCACGAAGACATCACCTTCGCCAAGCTCAACACCGAAGAAAACCAAGGCCTGGCCGCCGCCCTGGAAATCCAAGCCATCCCCACCATCATGGCCTTCCGCGATGGGATCATGGTTTTCCGGCAGTCCGCCGCCCTGCCGCCCGCAGCATTGGAAGACGTGATCGAACAAGTGCGCGCATTGGACATGGATGATGTGCGACGCCAAATCGCAGAACATAACGCTACGAACAACTAATATTATGGGTCTGTGGGAAACCGCGGACCCATAATTGTGAGATATCTTCGGGATTCCCCACCACCATCATGGTTTTTCACGGGACCCCAGTGTGAGTCCGAGTACCTTCATCACACAGCTATGGGCTTTCGCACTACACTAGTAGATGCTTTTCAGCATGGTTGCGAGGGGCCTACGGCATAAAAAATATGTGTTCCACCCCTTCGAAACCCTGTATCGAATTTAGTAACAACTAGCGGAGGAAGCATATATCATGGCGAACCCATTTTCTAAAGGGTGGAAATATTTACAGGCGTCACTAGATCAAAGCATTGATGAAAACGCCGATCCTCAGATTCAAATTCGGCAGGCCGTCGAAGGGGCCAAAAAACAGCACCAGCAAATCTCCCAACAAGCCGCAGCGGTGATAGGGAACAAAAACCAACTGGAAATGAAACTCAACCGGTTGATCGAAGAGCAACAAAAACTTGCCGATAAAACCCGCCAAGCCCTCACCCTTGCTGACCAGGCAAACGCCCAGGGAGATGCCATAAAATCCCAAGAGTTCAGCTCCACCGCCGAAATTTACGCCACCCAACTTGTGAGCGTCGAAACCCAGTTAGAGGAAACAAAAACCCTCCACGCCCAAGCCACCCAAAACGCCGAACAAGCCAAACGCCAAGTGCAACAATCCGAGGCACGGCTCAAGCAACAATTGGCTGAAGCCGATCAGTTGCTCAATCAGGCTCGCCAGGCGAAGATGCAGGAATCCGCCACCAAGGCCATGGACACCATGAACCAGCTCAAGCCTGATGACAGCGTTCCCACTCTCGACCATGTGCGAGCCAAAATCGAATCCCGCTACGCCACCGCCATGGGCGCTCAGGAGCTGCTGGAAAACTCCGTTGGCGACCGGCTCGCTGAAATCGAGGCGGCAAGCAACGACATGAAAGCCTCCGCAAAGCTCGCCGAAATCCGCGCTCAAATGCACGGCGGCGACAGCGCCACCGGTGGCCAGCTCACCGCTGGGTCCGATTCCACCAGCCCCCAACTACCCGCAGGTACCGGCATGAATACCGGTGTGGGCACTAATACTGGTGTCGACGCCGGAACGACGCCGCAATCCGGTTTCGGGGCTGGGAGCACCGGAGGAACTGGGAGCGCTGGGGTTGGGGGGACGGGGGCCTTCCCGGCCTCGGGCGGGCCAGCAACAGGTGGGCCGGTAGCAGGGACGCCGATGTCAGGGACGCCGGGCGTTCCGAATACCCCGGCAGCGGGCAACTCGGCCCCGAGCGTTCCGGTGATGGGCAGCTCGGCGCCGACGACTCCGGCAACAGGAATCCCGGCGACAGGGACGTCGGCGGCCTCCACGACCCCCATGGACGCAGAACCTGTGTTCGAAGAGGTGGGTCCAGACCAAAACCCTTTTAAACCCGCAGGCTCTTCTGGAACAACCAGCGTCACCAACACCCTCGACGTTGACGACGCCGATGTGGTGGAAGACTCCACCGACGAGCCAGCCGGTACCAAGCCAAAAACCACCCCAAATACCGGGAGCACCGGCAGCGCCGGAAACAGCAATACTACTGGTAACGGCTTCCAACTCCCCGGGCCACAACACAAAGAGCTCTAAAACCACAGGAATAACCAGCGAAAAACACCCCAATTTTCGTTGGTTTCCTCTGGGGGTAGCGCACCTACCACAAGCTCCTCAGGCGTGTGGGTAATGCTACTGTTTTTTCATGGCCCATGGATCCTCGGCTAGGAGAAGCCCTGCTTATAGCAGCTCAAACCGCCCGAAGCGTTCATCGCACTCGGCGCATTCAGCGCATTCGGCGCGCGTGACGAACGCGCCGGGTGCTCACGTCACACGTGATGCGTCGCGTTCGTATCAGGGGCATTCATATCGAGGTCGGGTATTGGGAGTGCTTATGCTCTCCCAGTTTTTTGCTGCGTTTCCCCTGGGCATGGTGACCGCGCTCATCCAATTGCAGTATGCGCACCATCATCAGGCGTCGGGAGTGTCTTGGTTGAGCATTGTGTCCCAGGTGGGGTGCGTGGCGGCAATCGTTGGACTTACGAGGATTACCCTGCGGCAGGGACGTCGATTAGCGCTGGTATTGGGCATGGGGCTCATGTTGGCGGCCAGCGTGTTGGGATTAGTCTCCGCCCTGCTCGACGTGGATTTACTACTCTACCTTGTTGCTTTCCTGTTGGGGGCGGGGTTGGCCGCGAACTGGTACGCCCCATTTGCCGCCACGGATTTCTCCTCAAAAGCATCGCGTGCCAGCGATTTCTCCTATGTCCTGAGTATGACCGCCATAGGGATGGCCCTGGGGTCGCCAGTGGTGAACTACACATATTATTTGGAGCAACAGGCGGAAATTCCCCTTGGGGTCATTGGGTTCACGCTATGCATGCTGTGTTGCATGGTATCGGTCATTATTCTCTGGTTTGGCCTCCATCCCATAGCAGACACCATGCAGCAATCCGAACATTTGAGCGAAGATAATGATGCCCGGTTTCGGTTTATAGAAGCGCCAGGTGCAAGCGCCGCAATAGTGACGCTCACCGCCATGATCTTAGTGATCGACCTCCTCTGGACCACAACCACGGTCTATGTGGTGTCCTCCGAAAATGAACTGTACGGCACGCAGTCGTTGATGCTGGTGGGGGCGGCCCAAATATTGTCGAGCCTGATCGGATATGGCATGTCTCCCCTGTTCGGCGTGGTAGCGGATCGGCTGGGGCGCACCCGGGTGGTGGCGACAGGCTACGGCCTGGCGGTGATAGGTTGCCTGATTTTAGTGGTTGCGGCCAGCGAGACCATGTGGGTGCTCGCGGCCATTGTGATATTGGGCGTCGGTAAGGTTGCGGTGATGGTTGCCACCGGTGCTTTGCTTGTCGACGCCGTACCGCGCCACCACCGTGTCATCTTGCAGGGATGGGCTGGCGGCATCAGCGTGGCCGTTGCACCCCTGGGCACCGTGATGGCATTCTTGGGCATGCCCCGGCTGGCAGCCATCGGCATCATAGTGCTCATCATCGTGTTCTTTTTCGTATTCGGGGCAGTGCGTCGCACTCCCCGCCACGATTAGTCAAACCGATTATTCACCAAAATCCCCCGAATACCCGTGTGAAACCCATCTCGCAATTGCACCCGCTGGGTTTCAGTCAAGGTATATTCGTGCAGCGCATCGCACGCAAACTGCAGCAGTGGCCGGTCGATTTCTGGGGGCAAACCCCCGCCAGAAAGTAGATGGGCGGAATCTCGCTGTTCGCTGGTGGCGGCGTTTTCATACCACCAGATGGCATATTGTTGGCCCACATCAAACGGGGTAAGAAACCCGGCGGAAGTCCACACCTCATTATGCAGGGGCACATAATGCGAGCGGAGCTTGCGCCGGGGGGCCATCATGGAAGGGTTGGGGCGCCTGGTGGGCGCATCGGCTGGCGAGGGTTTTGCCTTGCCGTCGGAAGCTGCCGATGGGGTTTCGGCGGTTTTTCCCTCTGAACTCATGGTGAGCGAAATCTGCCCAGTTTGTCGAATGGAGTGGCTATTGTCGGTAAGCGTCTCCATGGTGGTGTGGCTGACCGTAATGGTATTAATGTCGTCGAGTTCTGGTTCCGAAAACTCGGGGTCCACTTGTTCAGCGGGTGTATCAGGCTCGGGTTCGGTGGTTTCCACTTCGATGGCAACCACCTTGGTTTCTTCGTCGTCAAGCGGATCATCCACAGTGCGCACAATTGGTGGCAGGGGGCCTTCCAACACATGCAGCTGCATGCAATCGCCGAAATCCTCGCGCGGGTCGAGTATAACCAGGGAATCGCAGGCGTGCCGCAGGGCGGAAGACATGGAATCCCAACCAAACCCATAAAGATGCACGCGAATCCCATGATTCACCGCTTCTTGCACGCCCGGAATCATGTCGGCGTCGCCCGATACTAATACAATATCGGTGACTTCCTGACGAACACTGGTGAGTACCATGTCGGCAACCAGCCGGGTATCGACGGCTTTTTGCGTACGACGCTCACCCCATTCGATGAGCTGTCCGGCCCGCAACTGCACCCCATCGCAGGTACGCAGTGCGCGCTGGTAGCGATGCGGCCCGGTGTCGGGAATCCCGTCATACCAAAACTGCCGGTGAACGGGCTGTTCAAATTGTTCAGTCACCATGGTTCCTAATGTTCGAACCACGGCAGGTAGATCTATTTCTAATTGTGCTCGGGCACCAATTTCCCACGAGTTATAAAAGCTCGCCAAAAGGTACGACGTATCCACAAAGATTTGTGTGCGTTCAAGCATGGCTCCTGATGTTTCTTTCGTGTCTAAATAGCTAAATTAAGTCGTTAATATCAAGCATGCCTTAAAGCAAGCTGCAAGTCGACACGACATTCAAAGCCCCAGCGTACAACTTTGCGGCCACCATAATTATATCTATAGAAGTATGAGCTCAAGTACCTGTGTTAGTTACATCAAGAGCGTAAGCTAGCAAACTTTGTATAGTTTTTCCCGGTTTTTGTTGTTGTGAGGTGGGGGTTTGTGGTTTTGTGGTGGGGTTTGTATATTTGTGTGGTCGCTGTTTGCGGCCCTGTGCTTTTTGTGGTGTGGGGTTGTGGGTGGTGGTGTTGTTTGAGAACTCGATAGTGTGTCATTTGATGAAACGAATTATTGTTTGAACATGAACGCGAACATGAGCATTAATAGTTGTTGTTGGTGTTTGTTGTTTGTTGTTGTTTTGTTGGTTTCTTTGTTTTTTGCCTGTTAGTTTTTTTGTTTGTTTTTTTGGAGAGTTTGATCCTGGCTCAGGACGAACGCTGGCGGCGTGCTTAACACATGC
>ERZ773003.79-NODE-79-length-79671-cov-4.604037_pt1 | contig 79671 bp, 72 predicted proteins | sample MGYA00580668_ERZ773003 | MGnify/ENA primary metagenome ERZ773003 (study PRJEB29015, sample SAMEA2738002) | human oral metagenome | biome: human oral; feature: human-associated habitat; material: dental | place: China | collected 2126 ...
TGTGTTGGCAGTTGCCGTTGCGCCGGTTGGAGGCGTGGGAAGAGCGGTTAAAATTTCTTCAAATTTAACGATGTCGTCCGCAACCTTGATCGGCTCCCAAGAGCCGGCGCCGTGATAGGCAAAATACACCGGCGAGGCGTCCCCAAGAGCAAAATCTACGAAAAACGGATCGTCCATGCCGTTACGCGCGATGACCCGCCAGCTCTTGCGCCACTGGCCTGGCGTATCGTCTGCTAGCTCCTCGCCCGTTTTGCGGCTAGCAAGCCTATATCCGTCCTGAAAACTCTCAAACCCGCCCTCCTCTGGATAGTAAAACGGCAGCAAAACGGACTCTGAAACGATGCGTTTGCGGATAAAATTTCGGATCAAATTCGGAATTTGCACGGCGCAACCTTTGGGTTAAAATTGAGCGAATTTTAGCAGAATTTTAAATCCGCGCAAAATTTACGCCCAAATTTGTTGAATTGCAAATTTGAGCACAAAAAGACAAGCGGAAGTAATCGCGAGATAATTTTGAGAGTTGTGCAGAAATTTTAAGTCAAGGCTAGACAAGTAGTCTGCCGCAGACTTAAAATTTCAAATCTCTCTCAAAAGCACTCGCGAGACGACGCGTTAAATTCTACAAAGATTGTAGGATTTTAGGTTTTGAAAACGCTGTTATGGGTTTAATCTCTCCCTTAAATTTCTCAATCTGCGCTAGCACGGTGTGAGCCGAGTTGCTCTGCGCGAGACTTGACGTGCCTTTATCAAACGTAAGCACGTTTACGCAGCCGTGCTGGCAGAGGCTCTTCTCGCCCCAAACCTCGGGATCGTACCAAGCGCCCTCGCAGATCGCTGCGACGCGCTCGGGCACGATATCGGTAACGAGTACGCCTGCCAAAATTTCGCCGCGGTCATTGAAAACGCGCACGATGTCGCCGTTCGCAAGCCCGCGCGCTTCGGCGTCTTTTGGATTTATCAGCACCGGCTCTCTGCCGCTAACTTCGGCAAAATTCCTGATGATCGAGTTGTTTAGCTGGCTGTGCAGGCGGTAGCGAGAGTGCGGGCTTACGACGTGAATCGGATACTTCGCCGTCTTTTTCGCGTCCCCCAGCCACTCTTTTGGCTCGATCCAAGTAGGCATCGGCGGGCAGTCGGCATAGCCCATCTTAGCAATGGTCGGCGAGTAAAGCTCGATCTTGCCAGACGGCGTGCCGAGGCGGTTTTTGGCGGGATTTTCGCGAAATGCCGCAAGGCGCGTATATAGCGCGCTACTCTCGTCGTCCTTTTCAAAGCGCACGAAGCCTTTATCGTAAAATTCCTCGAAGCTAGGCATCGTTATATTTAGACCTTTGGCTTGCTCTACGGCATCGGCGTAGAATTCTTTCATCCAGCCTAACTCGTCCTTGCCCTCGCTAAAGACCTCGCCGTATCCCCAGCGCTTGCAGATCTGCTCGCAGATCCAAAAGTCGCTCTTACTCTCGCCCATCGGCTCGATTGCAGGTCTGTAAGCAACTATATATTCGCCCGTAGCGCCCGTTTGGTTGATGTCGTTGCGTTCGATCTCGATCGCGACGGGAAGCACGATGTCGCTAAGCTTCGCCGTGCTCGTCCAGTAAGGCTCGGCGGTGATAACGGTATCAAATTTACGCCACTGCCTCACAATATTATTCACGTCTTGGTGACGCGTAAACATCGACCCGCACGCCATATATGCGACTCTCATATGCGGAAGCTTGATCTTGGTACCGTCGTAGTCGATCTGCTTGCCCGGATGCTCCAGCGCCTCGATGCTGCGAGAGGACGGGATGGTGATGTTTTTCGCGTTTTTCCAAGGCGCAGAACCCGTGTTTTCGTATTTTTCATCTATGCGCGTGCTAAGCCCCTTTAAAATCGGAGCCACTTTATTCGTAGCGCCCGCAGAGCCGTAGCCCAGGCTAAATTCAAAGCCGAGACCCTCCTTACCGATATATCCCAGCATCGCATTGAGCGCCACTAGCGCCCAGAAAGGCTGCTCGCCGTGATCTGCGCGCTGCAAACCGCGACCGATCAGGATCGTGGTCGGCTCCTTTGCGAGTGCCGTAGCAAATTTCGCAATAGCATCCTCGCTAAGCCCGCAAATTTTGCTCGCCCAAGCGGCGTCCTTTACGATTTTATCGCTCTCGCCTAGAAAATACGCTTTAAATTTATTAAATCCGACGGTGTATTTTTTGATAAATTCCTCGTCGTAGAGGTTGTTCGTAAACAGATAATGGCACATGCCGATGATGAGCGCGGTGTCGGTATTTGGGCGCACGATGATATCTTCGCTGCCGAAGTAGCGCGCGGTGTCGTTTCTCATTACGTTTACGCTATAAGTTTTGATGCCCGATTTCTTAAGCTCTTGCATGCCGATATAACCGTCGTGCGTAGGCGGAATGGATGAAATTTGATTGGTTACCGCAGGATCGGTGCCCCAAAATACGACGTTTTTGGCGTTTTTGACGATCGCTTTCCACGTAGTAGGCGCGTCGTAAACGGCGCTTGAGCCAAGCACGTGAGGCATGATGACGAGCCCTGCGCCGGTGGAGTAGTCGCCACTTTCCTCTACGTAGCCGCCTAAAATTTTAAGCATTCGGTGCGCTACGGTGCGTCCCCAGCCTATCTTGCCGCTGCCGCCCCACCAGTAGCACTCGCCGTAGATCGCCTCGGCGCCGTATTTGTCGAAATTTTCTTTCAAAGCTTTCGCCGCTAGATCAAGCGCGATGTCCCAGCTAACGCGCACGAACTCCTCTTTGCCGCGCAGTTCGCTCTTTGCCGCGCCTTTTGCCTTTAGATAGCTTTTGCGCACCATCGGATAGAGCACGCGGTTTTCGTTCTGTACGGAATCGGGCAAGCTGTAATTCATCGTATTTGGAAATTTATCGCCCTCAAATTCACTTACCGAAACGATCTGCGACGAGTTTAAATTTAGCCAAAAGGTGCCGAATCTGTTCGCGCCGAATACCTTTTTGTTATCAAAAATCGTCTGCGTAACACCCTCGATCCTGCTAGCGCTTGCCGCGCTTGCGCCTAAAATCCCTGCCTTTAAAAAGTCTCGCCTTTTCATCTGATCTCCTTTATTATTCAGGTTTTTTTGCGTTGTGTTGTAGGTATTTTATAATCAAATTTAGCTCGTCGCCCTCGAGCGCTACGTAGTTTGCATTGATCATCTCTTGTAAATTTGCAGGCCACTGATTTGCCGTGAAGCTCTTTGGCTCATGCAGGCGGTGACACGCTGAGCAGATCTGTTCGTAGTTCGTCTTTGCCTCCGCATAAAGCGACTTAGCGTCCTTAGCTACGGCATCCGAGCCGATTTCGTAAATCCCCTCGGCTTCGTACCAGATCTCGCCGTAATCGTCCTCTAGCTTTTTGCCCTTTTTAAAATTTGCTTCGGCTTCATTCGTAAAAATCGCGTAAATTTCAGCCTCTTTCATATTTTTTTGGATCTGAAGCTGATAATTTTCGCTCACGACGCCTTTAATTTTAATCTTGGTAACGTTACCCTCGCTGGATATCACCTCGATCGGCGTTAAAATTTCAGCCTCACCGATTGCTTTGCCGTCTTGCGAGATCGTAGCGGTTTTGGAGATTACCTCGCCGCCGAAAAGCGAACACGCACAGATAAATGAGATAAAAATTTTCCTCATAAAGTATCCTTTCTAGGTTGTCTTTAACGCGAATTATAAATCAAAGATAAATTTAAATTTGTCGCGATTGCGACGAATTTATCCTTTTTATGTAAAATTTACGTGAAATTTTATGCAAAGAGCTGCTATGATAGATAGACTAAATAACGATTACAGCGAGAAATTCGACTTTTTAAGCAGGGAGCGGATTGCTAAATTTAGGCGCGAAAGCTACGCTCGCGGCGACGTGATCTACGCGCAGAAGTTTAAATTTATCATTCTGCTGCGTGGCAGGGCGAAGCTAAACTGCTACGAAAACGGCAAGGAATTTATCTTTAGCTTCGTAAAAAGCGGCGCCTACGTCTGCTTGGATAAAAACACGAGCCTTGAAATTTTAAGCGACTGCGAGACGCTGCAGATCAACATCTCGGAGCTTTTCGAGCTGCTAGGAGATGAGTTTGCAAGCTCGATCATAAACGCGCTTATTAAAAACCTCCACTCGCAGCGGATTTTAATAAAAGAGATCGTCTTTGCGAAAATCCAGACGCGGATTTTAAATTTTCTAAATCGCATCGCAAACGCCGATAAGATTGCGGAGCTTCCCTTTAATATAATGACGCTGGCAAGCCTACTCGGCGCGCCTCGCCAAAACGTCTCTCAGGCGATTACGAAGCTAGTAAATGACAAAAAGATCGTGAAATTAAAGGGCAATAGGATTAAAATTTTATAGTCTGAATCTGCGCAGGGGATCTAAATTTAGACGAAAAGGATTATTTTAAGCGGAACCGCCTCATAAGACAAAGGGCTAAAACCAAAATGGGATTAGCCCTAAATTTAGCTTATTTGCAAAGCTTATGTGTGCTACAAAGCTACGTTTAAAAAATCGAGCCTCTGCTTGCGGGTCGCAACGGATCGTCTCCAAAGCGGTTGCCTCCGTTAGTGCCTTGCTGGATAAAAAATACGATCAATACTATCGAGCCTATTATCGGGACAAAAATTAACAGATAAAACCAGCCGCTTCTATCTGTGTCGTGCAGACGCCTTACCGCCACGGCGATAGAAGGTAAAAGTATTGCCAATAAAAAGATTGAGTTAATGAAACCGATCATTCTACCGGAACTCGTAACGGCATAGGTGCCTAAAAAGCCATCCAATACTAACGTTACGATTCCTAAAAGTGCCGCAAATAATGCAAACCACCAGTACTCTGAACGTGGTGCACGCCCCTCAAAATTGCAATAATTCTCTTTGAGACAAGTGCGAACAGACTCTATAAAAGTCATCTCAAACTCCTTTTTAAAAATAAGATAAATTATATAATAATGGCACTTAAATTTGTCCTTTATATTGATTAAATTTTAAAATTTACCTTCGCAGCCGCGCTGTCTGGTAAATACATTAAAATTTATCTCGAATGAACTTAATAGCGAGCTGTTTGATAAGCGGAGGAGGGTAGGTTAGGCGGAAGAAATTTTGCTTTTTCGCTCGCGCTAAATAACAAAGTAGGGCGGCTGCGACTAGCACAATTATAATAGCGATTTTATCTGCTTTGCCATGCCATAGCCGTATAAATTTTAAAATTTAGCCCTTTTGACGGCTTAAAATTTTAGAAATTTTTGCGGCGTCGTAAGTTTTCGCCTGCGCTTTTAGAAACTCGCAAAGCTCTTTCTGCTTGCAAAGGCCGTGAACGAGCAAAAACTCCACCGTGTCTGTATCATCCAGTACTGCGGCTAGCTTAATCAAGCCCGTTAGCTCATTTTGCGGTAGCTCGCGCAAGCTTTGAAATTTTAAAATTTCCTCTACATAGCGTAGCCTTCCGTCGCGGAATTTTTTAAATCTCGCGCTATTTATGAACTCACGAGCGCTTGGGTCAGGCAGATTTTTATATGCCGAAACGATAAAACCTGCATCTCGTAAAAATAGCAGCTCTCCGCCTGCAACCGAGCTTACCACGCCGCTAATATCTGTAGCGCCCAGCTCAAGAAGTAATGAAAACGTCTCAAAATCTCCGCACGATGTGGCTAGATGTAACGACCCGCGTGCATGTATATTTGCACCGTGCTCTACCAAAAATCGCACTAATCGCAACACATCCGCATTTTTTAAAATTGTGCGACGTCCTAACTTTTCGCTTGAAGTTATCAAATTCTTTTCGTCTGCACCCAAATTAGCGCTGCTTGGCGCATCAATACCCGCACCAAAATCAAGCGGACAGCCGTAAGAAATCGTAGTTTGCAACGGCGAGCCGATATATCCTTCATTGTAGTTCAAATCAGGCTTAAACGCAAGTATTCGAGTAATTCGTGTAAAATCAAGCTTTCCGCTTCGCATTAGTTTCATATTTGCAATAAATGGCGTAAAAATTCTATCTTTAAACTCCCCGAAATCCTCGTCGATCCTGCCCCTGTTTTGCGCCGCGAATTCCAAAAGCGCGTCCAAGCCCGCATCTATCTGCGCATCGCTAGCATTTTCATCGTAAAAAATTTCAAAATTTGGCTGCGATAAATTTGACTCTGCTTGCTGTGAAGCAGAAACTCTCGGGTCATCCTTATCGGCGCCGAAAGCGCAGCCCGCAAGTAAAAGCCACAAAAAGATAAAATTTTTCATATCGCCCTTCCCATAAATTTTGCCCGATTATATCAAATCTAAGGCTAAATTTAACGGCGCCTTGAAATTTCATAAAAAGCAAACGGCAAATAAATTTAGCCTAAAAAAGCGCCTTTTGATTTTAATTTCGCTAGAATTAGTCATAAATAACCTAAACAAAGGAGCAGCAAATGAAACTACTTTTTACTTTGATCTTGCTTTGTGCGGGGCTTTTTGCAAACACGCTGCAAGAGATCAGAAATAGCGGCGTCATTAGAGTAGGCGTCAGAGACGGCAGACCGCCTTTTAGCGAGATTAGCGGTGGTAAATTTGAAGGCTTTGAGATCGAGCTTGCCAATGCGATCGCAAAGGCGATTTTCGGTGCCAAACAAGGCGAAGTGCAGTTCGTCTCTCTAAGCGCCGCCGATCGCGTCTCGTATCTAGTCAATAATAAAGTTGATATGGTCGCAGCTACCTTCGTCATCGATTCGGCGCGCAAAAATCATGTAGACTTCTCGATGCCGTATTTTTCGACCAATCTCGGCGTGCTAACTCGCAAAGCGGACGCCATCAAAGATATATCGCGTTTGCGCGATATGAGGCTCATAACCGAAGAGGGCACGACCGTAGATAATTACCTCAAAAAAGAGAAATTTAGCAACGTAAGCTACTGCAAAAGCACTAGCGAATGCTACGCGATGATCCGTGACGGCAAAGCCGATGGATACATCAACCTTAATATCACGGTGCTAGCCTACGCCGTCGTGGACGATACGCTCGAAGTGCCGTTTCAAAACTTCGGCAAGCCCGATTTCATCGGTATTGGCGTGCAAAAAGGGAATAAGGAGCTACTTGATTTTATCAACGCAGAGCTTGTAAAACTAAGCAAAGAGGGCTTTTTCAAAAAGGCTTATCAGGACACTTTCGAGCCTTTTTACCGCGGCACGGCGGATAAAAAATACTTCCTTTTAGATGGAATTTATGATTTGCTATAAAAGCGAGCTAGGAATCAAAATATAAAATTTATCGCAGGTAGCTTGTATAACTAAAATCTTGGGATTTAAAATTTTTCAAATTCATTAAATTTTTAAATCCCCACTTCGCCCCTAAATTTCAAACTTGCATACGCGCGGTGATTGAATTTTAAACCGCTTGCATTTATTTTCTCTAAAATATATAGTGCTATAATTATTCCAAAAACTAAAAAGTAGGGGGCTTTTTATGAGATTACTTTTTATTTTAGCCTTATTTTGCGCTAGCATTTTTGCAAATACACTAGATGAAATCAGGCAGGCAGGTGTTATCAGAGTGGGCGTGCGCGAAGGTCGTCCGCCACTAAGCGAGTCTAATAATGGCAAGTTTGAGGGTTTTGAAATCGAGCTTGCTAGCTCGATCGCCAAAGACATTTTCGGCGATAAAAAGGGCGAAGTGCAGTTCGTAGCCGTAACCGCAGGCGATAGAATCCCGTTTTTGAAAAATAACAAGGTCGATATGGTCATCGGCACCTTTATGATTACGCAAGAGCGTAAGAAGCAGGTGGATTTCTCACTTCCGTATCTATCGGTAAATTTTGGCATCGTAACGCGTAAAGAGGATCAAGTGAAGGACTTCGCACAGGTTCGTGATATGAGAATTTCAATCGAAAAAAATCCCAACGGCTCGATGACCGAGCGCTATCTACGCAAAGAGAAATTTAGCAATTTAGTTTACTGCAAAAATACCTCCGAGTGCTATGCGATGATAAAGGACGGCAGAGCCGACGGTTACGCCAATGACAACATCATCGTCCTAGCCTATGCTGTCGTGGACGATACGCTCGAAGTGCCGTTTAAAAACCTAGGCGCGGCGGAATTCTTAGGCGTCGGCGTGCAAAAAGGCAATCAAAGCCTGCTTGATTTCATCAATGCCGATCTAATCAAGCTAAGCAAAGAGGGCTTTTTCAAAAAGGCTTATGAGGACACTTTCGAGCCGTTTTATCGCGGCACGGCGGATAAAAAATACTTCCTGCTAGACGGAATTTATAATATGCTTTAGACCTTAGAATTCTAAGGCGCGGGATTTTTAAATTTTAAAATTCCGCTTCGCACGCGGCGAGTGGAATTCCGCGATCTGCAAATTTTGGAATTTTAGTAAGCGAGAAATTCCGCAAAATTTCAAAATTTAAAATTTTATCTCACGCTCGGTTTAAAAACATCTATTCCATTCGGAGCAAAATTTCACGCTATGATAGAATTTTAAAATTTTATGCATGACGGAATTTTAGAATTTTACCCGCACCGAGAATTTTAAAATCCCATTCTGCAACATAATTTCGTAGTTCAGGGCTTTTGCACTGCGATAAAATATAAAAATTTATCATGCGGTGTAATTCCACAGATAAGCGCGATAAATTTAAAAGGATAAAATTCTGCGTGAGCTAAATTATGACTCACGGCAAAAGCGCAGTCGCCGCAGATGCTATTTTAAGCTTTCAGCGTTAAATTTTACTCAAACGCCTTGTAGTGCGCCTCGTCGGCGAATTCTAACATCTCGCGATCGCCCCTGCTGTCGCCGTAAGCGATGACACGATCGAAAGCCTGCACGTCGTATGCTGCGCGCACGCGAGCGACCTTTTGCGCGCCGTAGCAGTTCTGCCCCTCGATCTCGCCCGTGATGATGCCTCCTTTGCGCCGTATTTTGGTGCCTAAAAGCTCCAAGCCCTGCGCATCGCACCACGGACGCAGCCAGTCTTCGAGCGAGGCGGTGACGATGACAACCCTATCGCCCGCGGCTTTATAGCTTGCGATCTTATCCATCGCGCTTTGTTTTAGGATATCTTCGATGTGAGTGGTGGAGTATTTTTTGCAAATTTTATCGAATTTATCGGCGCTCATACCCGCAAAAAAGTAGCCTAGAAGCTTTCTGCGCGTAAAATTATTGCTCGCAAGGCCTAGCTTATATGCCGCTAAAATGGGCGATAGCACCAAAATCCCGCGAAAAAATTTCTTAAATCCGACTACGTAGGCGACGAACTCGAGCAGGGAATCATCGCGCGTGATCGTGCCGTCAAAGTCGAATAAAACAAGATTCATTACCTCTCCTAGCAAAATTTTAGAAGCGTAAATTTTAAAATTTGCCTATAAAAAAGGCGTGAAATTTAAAGCTAAATTTCACGCCGAATTTTAAAATTTCATTTTGAAATTCTATTTTTTAGCCATTCGTCTGCGCGTCGTAGGGTCCAGGTATCGCTTGCGCACGCGGATATTTACTGGCGTAACCTCCACAAGCTCGTCCTCCTCGATCCACTCCAGCGCACGCTCTAAATTTAGCGCACGAGGCGGCACGAGCTTGATCGCATCGTCGCTACCGCTCGCGCGGACGTTGGTTAAATTTTTACCCTTGATTGGATTGACGTCCAGATCGTTCGGACGGCTGTGCTCGCCGATGATCATACCCAGATAAACCTTTGCCTGCGGAGCGATAAAAAGCACGCCGCGATCTTGCAGGTTCCACAGGCTGTATCCTAGCGCCACTCCGTTTTCCATACTCACGAGCGCGCCGTTTTGTCGCTTCTCGACCGCGCCGATGAAAGGGCGGAATTCCAAAAAGCTATGGTTCATCACCCCTTCGCCTCGAGTATCGGTCAAAAACTGCGAGCGAAAGCCGATAAGACCGCGCGCCGGGATCTCAAACTCCATACGCGTCTGCCCGTCGCCGGTAGGGTTCATCACCTTCATCTCGGCCTTTTTGCGACCGAGCTTTTCGATGACGGTACCGGTGCAATCATCGGGCGCGTCGATAACTAGATGCTCGAAAGGTTCGCATTTGATGCCGTCGATCTCTTTAATGATGACTTCCGGGCGCCCGAGGCAAAACTCAAAACCCTCGCGGCGCATATTTTCAGCCAAAATCGTGATCTGCAGCTCGCCGCGGCCGCTTACTTTAAATTTACCCTCGCCCGCGTTTTCATAGCGCATCGCGATGTTAGTTTTCATCTCCGCTTCCAAGCGCTCGTCGATCTTGTTTGAGGTTACAAATTTACCCTCTGTGCCAGCTAGCGGTCCGTCATTTACGCTGAAAATTACGCTAAGGGTGGGCTCTTCGATATGTAGCGCATCAAGCGGAATCGGATTATTGGGATCGACGATGCTGTCGCCTACGTCAAGTGCGTCAAAGCCCGCAATCGCCACGATGTCGCCCGTGCCCGCCGCATCAATGTCAGCGCGCTCAAGCCCGCTAAAGCCGATGAGTTTTGAAATTCTACCGTTGATGTGCGTGCCGTCGGCTTTAGCTAGCATAACGCTTTGGTTTTTGTTTATCGTACCGTTAAAAATTCTAGCGATACCGATTTTGCCTACGTAGTTGTCGTAATCGAGCGTGAAAACCTGCAGCTGCAGCGGATTGTCGTCGCTACCGCTCGGAGTAGGGACGTGAGAGATGATCGTCTCAAAAAGCGGCTTCATATCGGCGCTTTCGTCGCTTAGATCGTATTTTGCGTAGCCGTTTTTAGCGGCGGCGTAGATGACGGGGAACTCAAGCTGCTCGTCGTTTGCATCAAGCGCTACGAAAAGATCGAAAATTTCATTTACCACGCGGTCCGGATCGGCTGCGGGCTTGTCGATTTTATTTACGACTACGATAGGTCTGAGCCCTAAAGATAGTGCCTTTTTTACGACAAATTTTGTCTGCGGCATGACGCCTTCTTGCGCATCGACGAGTAAAAGCACGCCGTCTACCATCTTTAGCACGCGCTCGACCTCGCCGCCGAAATCGGCGTGGCCCGGAGTGTCAATTATGTTGATTTTAACGCCGCCGTAGTGGATGGCGGTATTTTTGGATAGTATCGTAATGCCTCGCTCACGCTCGATGTCGTTGCTATCCATCACGCGCTCGCCGACTTCTTGGTGATTACCAAACGTGCCGGACTGTTTTAAAAGCTCATCTACGATAGTGGTCTTGCCGTGATCGACGTGCGCGATAACCGCAATATTTCTGATATTTTCCAAATTTTTCTCCGTTTGCTATTTTAAAGGCTGACGATTATACTAAAAAAATTCTTAAGATAAAAATTTACGAATACTCTTTGACTTCGCAGACAAAAAACTCATAAACGCGCTGTTGGATTAGTGCATCCTCGTCATCATCTCCGATCAGACGGCGCAGATGCGAAAAATCGATCTTTTTGATATATTTTTTGTTGTTTTTGATATCTCTGTCGATCTCTTTTAAAAGCGAGTCTAAATTTAGGCCTTTATAGGTCTTCGCCTTTAAGATATACTCTTTTACAATGGAAACTAGCACGCCGATGCGCTGTTCATCGCCCGGATAAATTTCGCCCGCTATATCTTTGATCACGTCGTAGTCCTCGTCGGTCTGCTTCTTTTTGGCAAGTAGCATCGCGGCAAAAATTTTAGCTCTGAACTCGATAGAGCGATGATGAGGGATAAAAACCTCGCGAAATACGGATAAAAGATGATTTTTAAAATTCATTTATAACCTTACTTTAAGAAACATTTCCATATAATCCCGTTTGCCCTTTCTTAGACCTGTGCAATGCTTTTTTTAGGCACCGCTTCAGGGTAGGAATACAGCAGAGCACTTAGATCTCGCATGTGCCGCAGCCATCTGGGAAGGGGTTTTACAAATCGATCCTATTAAGTCCGAAATGCTCTTTGAAATCCTCGCAAACACTCTGAAAATCGACGCCTTCAATTTTCGGCTTAGCTTTGAAAAACTCTAACATCGAATTATACCCGCTAAGTAGCTCCTTGCTCTTTACGCCGTAGCTTATTGAAATTCCGGCCTCAAAAAACGCCGCGAGTTTGTCGCAATACTTAAGCGCCTTGCCGTCGATTGCGCGAAATTTGTCTTCATTAAACATCTTTAGGCTGCCTTCTGCAAATTTAGGCTCCTTGCCTAGCTCGAAGGTGCGGTTTTCAAACTCGTCTTTTATAAATTTACTGCCCTCTTTACGGATACCCAAAATATAACTAAAATCATCTCGCATATGTTCCGGCACAAAGGGTAAAATTTTATCGTCTATTAGCCGCATCTCATATTCGCTGATGATGTCGCTAAGGCCCTTGACGCCGTATTTTACGGGGCTAATAATGTCGCGAGTGAGGCTTTCGGGTAGATCGTGAAATAACGCGCAGAAAAAATTATACGCCGTGCGCGAGCGGCACGCACCAACTTCAAGCGAGAAAAAGTAGCTTAAAATCGCGACTACCAGCATATGTCCCAGCACCGATGTCTCAGGAATGCGCGGCGTCTGAGCCCAGCGTTTTTGAAAACGAAGTCTGCCACTAAGATCAACTATGCGGGCAAGTTTTTTATTCATCACGATCTTTCGCACGCCGATTAGCTCATAATAATCCTCGAGCTCCTCCTCGACCTTGGATTTTAGCTCCTCGATATCGTTTAAAAACTGGCTAGTTTGATATACGATATTAAATTCCCACCGCGTAGAAAGGTAGCTTGCCGCCTTTAAGATCACCGCTTCTTTCTTATGATCCTTGGAATTTAGATATTTTTTAAATCGCTCGAAAAAGGCGCCGTTTTGAATAGGCAAAAGATCTCTTTCTAGGACGCTTAAGACCCATTCGTTGATCTTTTTTTTCTTGGTTTTTTGTATCTGATGAAAAACGTCCGGACGGATGTCGGTCACGACGATGCGCGCTAAAAACTCGAAAATCCCCGCTTCGATGACGTAGTTGATATCCACGTCGCGCTCAAAGCTAGCGATAAAATAAGCGATAATAAATTTATGCGCCTGCTTGTCGAGCTCGACTAAACTCACCATCTTTGGGTAATCATTCCAGCGACTAATGCTTGCGGATTTAAAAATTTGTTCGACTAAATTTGAGCTTATCATCGGTAAATTTGATCCGAGTTTATTTCGATTACGGTGTGGACGTTGCCGCGCGGATTAAAATCGCCCCTGATTTTCATAAATTTAGGCTTTAACTTACTTTGCAGCGCGCCGTAAATTTCATTTATGCTATCTTCGTGGCTGATGTAGCGGTTCATAAAGGAATTTATGTAAAGTTTGATAGCTTTAAGTTCGACTACTAGCTTATCGGGGATATATTCCAAATAGATCGTCGCAAAGTCCGGATAGCCAGAGCGTGGGCAGCGGCAGCAAAACTCGGGCAGGGTAATTTTTATCAGATAATCGCGCTTCTGTTTATTGGGCCAAACTTCTAAATTTTCAATGTTAAAATTTTTTATCTCCTCTTCGCCGTATCTCACTGCACTCTCCTTAAATTAGATATATCATTCGGTTTTTCGACGCAAAATCCCTGAATATAATCGATACCCATTTTATAAAGTTGCATTTGAAATTCCTCTTTGTCGATGAAACGCATCACGGTTTCAACGCCCGATTTCGCGCAAGCTTCGTTAATGCCTATAAAGATATTTTTAATCTTTTCATCGTCTAAATTTTTATTAAATTCTATATCATAAACTATAAAATCGACGTTTAGAAACTTTAAATACTCAAAGCTAGCGTTTGAGCCGCCAAACTGCGACAGCGCGAAGCTAAATCCGAGTTCGCGGAATTTAATTAAAATTTCGTCAAAGCGCTTGATCTCCGGGTAGATGAGCTTTTCGTTAAACTCAAACACAATCTTTTTCGGATCAATTAGATTATTATCAATGAGTTTTAAAATTTCATTGCGAAACTCGTTATTTCGCAGGGTCTGAGGCATGATCTCGATAAAAATTTTAGCGTCAATATCCTTAAAATAGATGATTCTAGAAATTTGCCTCATCATTGAAATATCGTATTTAATATCGTAATGATTTAGAAGCAAAATATCTAAAATTCTACTTTTCGTGATCTTTTCACCGCTCCGCAGATCAAGCTTCGGGATCAAATTTATATGAAATTTTACTCCGTTTTTATCTGCAACGCGCTGATATTTAAAGCTGAAATTTTCGCTATCGATCGCTTCCATAACGTCGGCGGAAAATACGTCGATTAATACCTTTTCTACGTCAATAGCCTTCTCGCCGTGCTCTTCGTCGTCCAGGTGATTTATCTTATAAAATAGCGCATTTACGATATTATGCAGATTGCGATCATAAGAGCTTGGAAGCATCGTAAATTCGCTTTTTATCTCTACATTTTTGATCGTTTGACTTGAAATTTTATGCTCAAACATCCGCAAAATATGGCTTAAATTTGTAGCTTTTGATTCCACTCCGAATACGAAGTAGCCGTTTATAAAGCGACCGATCGGAAGGTCTTTAAAACCTTGCTCCGCCATAAAATTTGAAAGTTCCTTACAATACTCGTATAAAATTTCATCGCCGTTTTTATAACCGTACCGATCATTTATGTCGATGATATTTTTAATTCGCAAAAGAACGATATTTATTTGACGATTTTTAGCTAAATCGTTACTTAAAATTTTCTCGATCTCCTCTCGCACAAATACGTGAGTAACGGGATCGATCAGAGTCTTTTGAAAGCCAAAGTAAATTTGATAGATGACATAATAAACATAGCAGATTAAAAGTATTAAAAATAAAATTACGTCGTCAAATTTAAACTCGCCGTTTCGAAACAAAATAATTCCAAAAACAATCAAAACGCAGGTAAACGGCACCGAAATTTTAAGCGCCGTTATGAAGCGGTTTTCGCGCTCTTTGGTCTCACTAAATAGAACAGACATTATATATCCAAGTGTTTAACGTCTTTGGCATGGTCTTGAATGTAATTCCTACGCGGTTCAACCTCGTCGCCCATGAAGAGATTAAAGGTATCGCTAGCACTTTGTGCGTCTGCAATGCTAATTTTTAAAAGCCTTCTATTTTCAGGGCTCATAGTGGTTTCCCAAAGCTGCTCCGGATTCATCTCTCCAAGACCTTTATAGCGCTGAATATAAGCGCCTTTTTTCGAGCTTTTTTCGATTTCGTCTAAAATTTCAATAAAATCCTTGCCAAAGCTTACATCCCGCTCTTTGATCTTTGAATAAATTCTGATCGCCTCTTCAAAGATATAATTGCCGAATAAATTCTCATCTATCACAAGCTGTTCTAAGCCGCTTGGCGTCTGGACGTAAATTCTAATCCCTTCATCATTTACGTAGGAATTCAAAATATTAAATCCTTCACTTTCTAGGCGCGGTTTTAAAATTTTAAATAGCTCCTCGTAGCCTAGGCTTCGCGCTTCGTCGTTTTCTATCAAAAATCTGATCGCGCTAAGCACGCTGAAGCGCTTTTTAAGCTCATTAAGAAGCGAGCGGTAGTTTGAGACGATTTTTAGATAATCAATCAGATCCTCGTTGCCGATGCCTTCAAACTCGCCCATATCGATGCCCGTTTCGATCAAAAACTCGCTCAGCGCCTTTTCGTCTTTTAGATAAATTTCTTTTTTGCCCTTTTTATACCTAAAAAGCGGCGGCTGTGCCAGATAAACATAGCCGTTTTCGACAACAGGGCGCAAAAATCTAAAGAAAAAGGTTAGAAGCAGCGTCTGAATGTGGCTGCCGTCAACGTCCGCATCGGTCATAATGATGATTTTGTGATAGCGGAGTTTTTCTTCGTTAAATTCCTCGCCGATGCCGCAGCCAAAGGCCGTGATCATATTTTTAATCTCTTCGGATTGTAAAATTCTATCCAGGCGCGCCTTTTCTACGTTTAAAATTTTACCTCTAAGCGGCAGGATCGCTTGAAACAAGCGGTCTCTTCCCTGCTTCGCCGAACCGCCCGCGCTATCGCCCTCAACCAGATAAATTTCGCTGATGCTTGCATCCTTACTCTGACAATCGGCTAGCTTTCCGGGAAGGGTACCGACGGAATTTATATTATCTTTTTTGCGCGTTAGATCGCGCGCCTTTTTTGCCGCTTCGCGACCGCGCGCGGCTAAAAGAGCCTTATTCATAATGGCGCGCGCTTCGATCGGATTTTCTTCAAAATACTTGCTAAGCACCTCAAACGCCATCTTTTGCACGATCGGCTTAACGTAGCTGGAGCCCAGCTTTCCTTTAGTCTGTCCTTCAAACTGCGGCTCGGGAACTTTTACGCTAATTACCGCGATAAGTCCCTCGCGAACGTCGTCGCCGGTGATCTTCGTATCTTTTTCACGCGCAGCCGCATTTGCCGCGACGTAATTTGTTATCGCGCGCGTAAGACCCGCTCTAAAACCAGCCTCGTGAGTACCGCCGTCCGGAGTTTTGATATTATTTACGAAGCTTAATAAATTTTCGCTATATGTTTCGTTATACATCAGCGCAAAATCCACCATAACATCTTCCGCGCCGTCACTAAACGATACAGCTTTGGATATGGCAGGCGCTTTATTCATATCGTTTACGAAGCTCTCCAAACCGCCTTCAAAGTGAAAGTGCTCGTCCCTGCCCGTGCGATTATCTTTAAAATTTATCGTAATTTTTGGATTTAGATACGCTAGCTCGCGAAATCTTTTTGATAAAATTTCATCGTCAAATTCTAAAATTTCAAAAATTTCGCCGTCGGGCCAAAACTCGATCGTCGTGCCCGTGCGGTTAGTAGTTTTTATCTTTTCAAGCTCTGTAGTAGGAATTCCTTTGGCAAATTCTTGTCTATAAATATTTCCGTCACGTTTGATTGTAGCAACGAGCTTTTTTGAGAGCGCATTTACGACGCTAACGCCTACGCCGTGCAGACCGCCGGAGACTTTATAAGTGTCTTTGTCAAATTTACCGCCTGCGTGAAGCACCGTAAGAACCACCGTCGCGGCAGGAATTTTTTCAGTCGGATGTATATCGACGGGAATCCCACGACCATTATCGCTAACGATACAGCTTCCTTCGCTAGTGATCTCAACATCGATTGTGTCGCAGTAACCTGCCATCGCCTCGTCGATCGAGTTATCCACTACCTCGTAAATCATATGGTGAAGTCCGCCGATATTGGTATCTCCAATATACATTCCGGGGCGCTTTCTAACAGCCTCAAGACCTTTTAAAACTTTAATATTACTAGCGCCGTAATTTTGCTTCATAATTTTCCTTTAAATATTATTTATCGGCATGACGACCGTTTTTAAGCCATCCACGCTAAGCACAAACGCCGTATCGGAGCTGTTAAAATCAAGCTCAAAAATTTCACTCTCGATATTACTTAAAAAATCAAGCAGAAAGCGATTTTTAACGCCAAAAACTATTTCTCCATTTATATCGATTGGCGCTTCGATTTCGGTCTTTGCCTCAGAATTATCCTCATTAATGCTCTCAAAAATCATTCCGTCCTTTTTAATGGTAACCTTCATCTCCTCGCACATCGCGTTTATCGCTCGCACGCCGCTTACCATCTTATCGCGTGGGATTAAAATTTTATACGCCGTATCGCTTGGGATCACGCGCTCGTAGTTTGGAAATTTGCCGTTTATAAGTTTTGTAAAAAACTCAAAATTTTCACTAACTGCTAGCAACACGTTTTCGTCGTAGTAAATTTTAATTTTATCAGAAAATAACTTTTGAATTTCGCCTATTGCCTTTTTAGGGATTAAAATTTTAGTATCTAGCTCGCCCGCTTTTGATTGAGTTATTAGCTTATAAATGCTAAGTCGCTTCGTATCGGTTCCGACTAAATTTATAAAGCCCTCTTTTACGTCGATTAAAGCGCCATTAAGCTCATATTTTGGATTGTTCGTATCAATCGATGGATATATTTTTTTAAGGCTTCTGCCTAAAATTCCTGCATTTACGTCAAAGCTGTTTTTACCATCTATCGTAGGGAAGCTTGGAAAATCCCTCGTCTCAAACATTGGAAGCTTGTACTTAGATTTTTTTTGCTTTACGAATAGCGCTCCGTTGACAGTTTCTAAAGTAACGCTATCGTCGCTTAGACCTTTAATAACGCTAAGGAGCTTGCCTCCATTTGCTGTAGCTTCTCCATCTGTTTCTATTGAGATATTTTGTAGGTTATAGCTTAGTCCTATTTCATGATCGGTAGCTTTTATACTAAAAATTCCATCTTTTGCACTCATTAAAAGATGCGAAGTTATCGAGCTTAGATCTTTTTTATCAAGATAGGAGCTAGTATTTGAAACTATCTCTTCTAGAAGTTTTTTAGTGATTAACACTTTCATATTTTTATCCTTTTAAATTTTTATCGTTGTAGTAGTTGGCAAGTGGTTTTTGTGAAAAACTTATCCTAAAGCTTGTCTTTAGGTAGTTTATCCAGTGAGTAGGTAACCTTGTTTTATTCACTTTCATTCACCCTTTTTGCTTTATTTTCATAAAGTCTAAATTTCATTCTTATCCTTTTTGGTTATTTTGTTTTTTAGTTCTTCGATCTTTATCTTTAACATCTCGTCGGTTTGAATGAGTTCGTTGATTTTTTTGATATTTTTGCTGATGGCGCTGTGATCTTTTAGATTAAAAAATGCGGCGATTTTAGGCATTGAGTTTTGAGTTAACTGTTTGGTTAAATATATGCAAATTTGGCGCGCTTCGACGACGTTTTTAGCTCGCGTTTTGCTTTTTAGCTCGCTAGGTTTTACGTTTAGCTCTTTTGAAATGACTTCGATGACGTGCTCTAGGCTCACGCTTGAATATTTTTGATGGATCTGATCTTGAAGCGTACTTTTGGTAAATTCCAGCGTGATCTTTGTGCGAAGTATTGAGGAGTAGGCGTTTAGTTTGTTTATTGCGCCTTCGATTTCGCGGATATTGTCACCCATATTTGCAGCGATATATTCTACGACATCGTGTGAAATTCTAACGCGATTTTCCTCGCTCTTTTTATTGATAATGGCAATTTTAGTTTCGAGATCTGGCGGGGTAATGTTTGCTATTATGCCGCTTTCAAATCGCGTTGTGAGGCGACTTTCAAAGCCTTTTAGAAATTTTGGCGGCAGGTCGTTGGTTAGCACGATTTGGCAGTTTTTGTCTTTCAGCTCGTTAAACGTATAAAAAAGCTCCTCTTGAGCTTTATCGCGTCCGATTAAAAACTGAATGTCGTCGATAAGCAAAACGTCGCAGTTGCGGTATTTTTGTTTAAATTTATCGATTGAGTTGTTTTTGAGATTAAAGACGAAATCATTAGCAAACTGCTCGCTGGTAACGCAAATGACGGTCTTTCCCTTTTTGATGCAGTAATTTCCGATCGATTGAAGCAGGTGAGTTTTTCCTAGCCCGCTAGGCCCGTAGATAAAGAGCGGATTAAAGCGAATTCCGGGCTCTTTTGCGACGGATATCGAACATTCGAAGGCAAATTTATTTGAATCGCCGATGATAAAATTTTCGAAGTTATAATTTTCGCTTAAAATCGTGCTCTTTGGCTTTTCCGAGATGATTTTTACCTTTTCTTTCGGCGAAATTTTAGCCTTTGAGGTGATTTTAACGATCACGTCATTAAGCCCGAACTGTTTTTTGATAAGCTCTTTTATTTTAGTGCCGTATTTTGTCTGAGCGTATTTAGCGATAAACTCGTTAGTTGCGTTGTATATGAAAAATTCTGGTGTCGAGTTTTTATCGTTAAATTTCAAATTTTTAATGTATCTAGAGTATTCGGTAGGCAAAATTTCCTTCTCTAGGTTTGATAAAATTTCTTGTGCTTGTGACGTCGCCATTGAATTCCCTTATAAATTAAGCCGCTATTTTAGCTAAATTTCACTAAATTTGCGGTAAATTTCAGTTTATTCACCGGTGATTAAGCCGTGAATAAGTGTGAAAGGTGGCTATGAAAATTTTAGGAATTGATCCAGGAACTAGAAATTTAGGCTATGCGATTTTGGAAAAAGATGTGAATAAAATCACTCTCATAGAGGCAGGACTTGTGAAAATGAAGGCCGAAAACGTGCAATTTCAAATGACGCAGATGAGTGAGGCGATCGATCAAATTTTTAGCGCTCATAAGATTGATGAGGTCGCGATAGAATCGATGTTTTACGCCTATAATCCGCAGTCTGTTTTAAAGCTCGCTCAGTTTCGCGGCGCGCTGGCTCTTAAAATTTTACAAATTTTTGGAAATTTTGCCGAATATACGCCGCTTCAGGTAAAAAAATCGGTCACGGGCAAAGCAAAGGCAGCGAAGGAACAGGTCGCCTTCATGGTAAAGCGAATTTTGGGGATTAATAAGGAGATTAAGCCGCTTGATATCACCGATGCCATAGCTATTGCGCTTACGCATGCAAATGTAATGCGGCTAGCGCCTAAATAGGAGGGTTTTATGAAAATTGCTATTTTGCAAATGGACGCGAAAATAGCTCAAAATTTCGCAGATTGTGAGCAAAATTTTATTCGCGCACGTGAGCTGATAGATCGTGCGTTAAAGCGCGGTGCGGACGTAGCGGTGCTGCCCGAGGCATTTAATATCAGCTTTAATACGGCTAAATTTAAAGAGCTTGCCGATACGAACGCTGCTTATACGAAAAAATTTTTAAGCGAAATTTCGCAAAACTGCGGCGCTGTTTTAATAGGCGGATCGATAAGCTCCGAGCGAGATAAAATTTACAATTCCGCTTTTATCTATCAAAACGGAGCCGAAATTTTACGCTACGACAAGATCCACGCTTTCTCACTCGCTCGCGAAAACGAGATCGTAAGCGGCGGCGATAGGTTGGGCCTTTGTGAGATTAAATTTAAAAATCGCGCAGTTAAAATCGGCGTCGCGGTCTGTTATGATCTGCGCTTTTGTGAAATTTTTCGCGCCTTGGCGCTTCGCGGCGCGCAGGTGGTTTTTGTAATCGCGCAGTTCGCGCAAAGCCGCATAGAACATTTTATCACGCTTGCGAAAGCCCGCGCGATCGAAAATCAAATTTTTATCTGCGCGGTAAATGGCTGCGGCGATACGGGGCAGAGCGAGAGTTTCGGCGGAAATTCCATGCTGATTAGTCCCGGCGGCGAGATCGTCGCGCGCCTAGGCAAAAAAGAGGCCGTAAAGATTGCTCGGGCGGATTTAGATGAAATTTTAAAATTTCGCGCTAAAATGGATATTCTAAAAGATATGAAACCTGAAATTTATAAGGAGTTTTGATGAAAACTTTGGTGTTTGTGATCGATATGGTAAACGGCTTCGTAAAATTCGGCGCGATGGCCGATCCTAGCATAGCAAAGATCGCTCCTGCGGTGCTTAAACAGATTGAGGCGGCGAAAAACGTGCATTTTATCTGCGACGCCCACGCCGAGCGGGATTTGGAGATGAAGCGCTACCCGATCCACTGTCTAGTTGGCTCGCCCGAAGCGGAGGTGATCGAGGAGCTCACGCCTTACGTAAGCGAGCAAAACGTCACTTTTAAGCGCAGCACGAACGGCTTTCATAATTTGGATAAGAAAATTTTGGACGGCTTCGATCGCTTTGTGATTACGGGCTGTTGCACCGACATCTGCGTGATGCAGTTTGCGCTTAGCCTGCGCACCTATCTCAACGAAACTGGCGAGGATAAGGACGTCATCGTTCCGCGAGGTGCGGTAGCTACCTACGATGCGCCGAACCATGAGCGCGGCTACTACGACGAATGCGCGCTAAGCCTAATGCAAAATGCGGGAATTTTGGTAATTTAAGCTGCGCTTGGATCAGACAGAATTTTAAGTTAAATTTTCTAGCTTATAAATTTTAAAATTTAGAGCCGCTCTTAAAATTTTGAAATTCTTTGGGCGGTAGAATTTTGAAATTTTAATCTTTTTATAGATTTTAGCTTTGTTTTACCGCGACTGCTTTTGCGACGAAAAATCCCACTACTCCGGAAATTATCGAGCCTAAAAATACCGCGAGCTTGTCTGTGTAATGATACATATCGCTGCCGCCGTATGCGAGGCCATCGACGAAAAGTGCCATCGTAAAGCCGATACCACAGATAATTGCTACTGCGTAAAGCTGCGGCCAGCCTGCGTTTTCGGGCATGTAGGCGATTTTGGCTTTGATTAAGATCCAGCTAAAGGCAAAAATTCCGATCTGTTTACCGAAAAATAGTCCGAGCATTATACCCATAGGCACCGGGCCGAAAAGAAAGCTAGGACTGATGCCTGCTAGCGAAACGCCTGCGTTTGTAAAGGCAAAAATCGGCAAGATGAAGAAATTTACTGGGTAAGCTAGTCCGTGCTCCATATCCTTTAACATCGAGCCCGAGCGGGTCTTAAGCGGGATACAAAAACCCGCAAGCACTCCCGCGATAGTCGCGTGGATGCCGGAGTTTAGTACCATCACCCACAGCACGACGGCTACTATGATAAACGGAAGCTTTTTATCGACGCCAAGTCTGCTCATCGCTAGCATTATTGCGACACAGGCAGCTGCGCCGCCTAGATAGATTGCGTTTATGGTAGAGGAATAAAACAAAGCGATGATTAAAATTGCACACAGATCGTCCATTATCGCAAGCGTCAAAACAAAAATTTTAAGGCTAGCCGGGATTTTTTTACCCAAAAGTGCCATAACGCCCACGGCAAAGGCTATATCTGTCGCCGTAGGGATTGCCCAGCCCTTCATCGCGACGGCATCGCCCCAGTTAATGATCGAAAATATAATCGCGGGCATCATTACTCCGCCCAAAGCCGCGAAGCTAGGAAGTAAAATTTGAGAGAAATGGCGCAGTTGTCCTTCGATCTTTTCGCGCTTTAGCTCAAGTCCGATAGCGAAGAAAAATATCGCCATGAGCACGTCGTTTACTAAAAAATGCATCGATTCATCGAGCTTTGCAGGGCCGACGCCTATGGTGAAGTTTAGATGTAAAAACGCCTCATAGTATTTTGATAAAAAACCTACGTTTTGAGCTACGATTGCAAAGACCGCGGATAAAAGCAGTATAATTCCCGCGCTACTTTCGCTCGATAAAATTTTTCTTATGATCTGCCGCACATGCTTCCTTTAAAATTTTGTCCTAATTTTATGCAAATTTTAATTAAATTTTTATCAAAGCGCTTAGTTGCTCGGTAAATTCGGCATTATTAGCATCGCATAAAGTATTATAAACATTATGATCGTAGGGCCTTCGTTGATCGCACGGAAGTATTTTCCGCTCCTGTGGCACTCATTTTTTTCAAATTTATACATATAATAATACAGCCACAAATGATAACAGATTAGCAAAACCCCGGCTAGTAATTTTATATGAAAATATCCCATTTTCATAAGCCCCGGATTTAAAACGATAAGCATCACGCCGCTAAAAACCGTCACCGCCATTGCTATCCAACCGATCGCGTGATACAGCATCCGCTCCATCTTTTTAACGACCTTTACGAAATCCGGCTTGTCTAAATTTTCAGCGTGATATACATACAAGCGCGGCATGTAAAACAGCATCGCCATCCATGAAATAAAGCCTGCAAAATGGATAAATTTAAACCAATAGTAACTCATTTTAGCCTCCTTAATCTCTCATTAAAATTTCTTTTCGCGCTTCGAATTCCTCTTTGGAAATCGCGCCTTTTTGATACAGCTCATAAAGCGCATTGACCTTTTTCAGACGCCCCTCGTAGTCGTCCTCCTCTGTCTCGCTTGCAAAAGCATTTAAATCTTCTACCCAAATTCCTACGAAAAATATGTCTAGCAAAATCCAAATTCCCCAAATCGCCCAAAACAAAAAGCCCACCAAAAACCATAGTGTAAAGCTCCCTAGCCAAAATAGCGCGATTTGAGCAAATCCGCTGATAAATTTACCGCAATAAATTCTATGCAGTCCGCCTCCGATCGGCATAGCTGCTATCCACGAAAACGCACCTAAAAACCAAAGCGCGTAAGCGATGTAATTATTTCTCTTCATTTTTCTCCTTTTTTGCGGCGCGTAAGCCCTGAAAAATAAAAATCACGACGGCTAGATCTATCATCACATCGGCGAAATTAAACACCGCAAACTCAAACCATTTATGCCACGCGACGTAATCGACCACGCCGCCGCGAATGAAGCGATCGAGCAGGTTCGAACAGCCTCCCGCGAGCATCAGCGCAAACGGCATCCAGTGCTCGTAAAAGAGCTTTTTATGACAAAATACATACGCTGCAAGCGCTGAGATCAGCGCGATCTGGATAAATTTTAAATTTTCACCCAAAAAGGCAAGCATCGAAAACGCAACGCCGCGATTAAGCGTAAGCTCTAGCGAAAAAAACTCCCCCTGCCACGAAAAGCCGTTTAAAAACAGAAGTTTGATCGCTTGATCGATTGCAAAGATCGCCGCGAAAAGCAGGATAAATTTAATACAGGTCTTAGCCATCTCGCAGCCTAAATTTAAATATGTAAAGCCTGCGTTTTTTGCCCGCGCTTTTCGTGTACAGCCGATAGCTTGTCGTGCTATAAAATTTTATCAAATCGCTACTCATTTAGGGCTTTGATGAAAAATTTTTCCACTTCGTCCATTCGCTTTTGCAGCAGTTTTTCGTTTTTGCCCTCGAGCAAGAGGCGGATAACGTTTTCGGTGCCGGAGTAGCGAAAGAGCGAGCGGGTTTTGTCCGCTTTAAGGCTTGCTTCAAGCTCCTTTAGCCCTTTTAATTTTTCAAGCGGTTTTTTATCTGAAATTTTTAAATTCTTTAAAATTTGCGGATAGGGCTTAATCATCCCCGAAAATTCGCTTGCCTTCTTTTTCATATCCAGCATGCAGGCGGCGAATTGCAGCGCGCTTGCGATGCCGTCGCCCGTTTTGGCGTAATCGCCAAAGATCACGTGCCCGCTCTGCTCGCCGCCGAAATTTGCGCCTAGTTCGTGCATCGTCTCAAGTACAAATTTATCGCCGACGTTGCAGCGATGAAGCGCGATGTCGTGTTTAGCTAAAAAATCCTCCAGCGCAGAATTACTCATCACTGTGGCTACCATTTTATTGCCTGCTAAGCGATTTTTTCCTTTCAAATAGACTGCTAAAATTCCAAGTAGCGCGTCGCCATGGATGATCTCGCCGTTTTCGTCCACGACCACGAGTCTGTCGGCGTCGCCATCAAAGGCAAAGCCAACGTCGGCGCGTAGGCGTCTTACCTCCCCGGCCAGACCTTGCGGGCTCAGCGCACCGCAGGCGTCGTTGATGTTTTTTCCGTTAGGTTCGTCGCCGATGACGATAGTTTCGGCTCCCAGCTCATTAAATACGGTAGGTGCGACCCTGTAGCTTGCCCCGTTTGCGCAATCAAGGACGACGCGAAGCCCGTGCAGGGTCTTTTGCTTTGGGAAGGAGTTTTTAATATGCACGATATATCTGCCGATGACGTCGTCTACGCGCTTTGCAGCGCCGATCTGCATCATTTTGGTGCGCGCTTCGGCGATGAGCTCGTCGTTAAAATAAATTTTTTCGATCTGCGCTTCCTCTTTTTCGTCGAGTTTAAAGCCTTCGCTGTTGAAAAATTTAATGCCATTGTCGTAGTATGGATTGTGGCTCGCGCTTATCATGATGCCCGCGTCGCAGCGCATATCCTCCGTAAGAAAGGCAATCGCAGGAGTAGGCATCGGTCCGATCTGGCGGACGTTGTAGCCCACCGAGGTAAGGCCCGCTACGATCGCGGTTTCTATCATATAGCCGCTTCTGCGGGTATCTTTGCCGACTAAGATCATATTCGTAACGGAATTTTTCCTAAAGTAAATCCCCGCCGCCATCGCTACGCGCATCGCAAGCTCGGCGGTCAGAAATTCCCCTGCCTTGCCTCGTACGCCGTCCGTTCCGAAAAGTTTCATTATCAAATCCTTGTATAAAAATCGGGAAATTCTACCAGAAAAAGTTTAATCTTAATAAATTTAAACTATATTTAAATTTTACTTAAATTAAGCGTCGATTAAATATTTTTTACGTATAATCGCAGGTTCAAATTTAACCGAAAAGGAACGTTATGGCAAATCACAAATCCGCCGAAAAACGCGCGAGACAAACCATAAAAAGAACGGAGCGAAATAGATTTTATCGCACCAGAGTAAAAAATATCACAAAAGCCGTAAGAGAGGCGGTCGAGAGCAAGGATCTAGACGCAGCGACTCAGGCTCTAAAAACGGCTAATGAAAGCTTCCATAGCTTCGTAAGCAGGGGCTTTTTGAAAAAACAGACCGCGAGCAGAAAAGTAAGCCGCCTAGCCAAACTCGTAAATTCTTTAAAAACCGCCGCGTAAGCGCTCCTTACGCATAAAATTTAAATGCTAGCCGATAAACTAAAGCCTTTTTTAGATCGCTATGACGAGCTTTCGCGCATGCTTAGCGATCCCGCTGTTACCGCAGATATCGCTAATATGACGGCGCTATCTAAGGAGCAGCGCAATATCGAGCCGATCAAAGAGGCGGCTAGCGAGTATCTTAAAATTTTAAATCAGATCGAAGAAAACAAAGCCTTGCTAAGCGATGCCGATCTCGGCGAGCTAGCCAAAGAGGAGCTTAAAAGCTTAGAGGCGCAAAAGCCGCAGCTCGAAGAAAAAATCAAAATTTTACTGCTTCCGAAAGACCCCAACGACGATAAAAATATCTTTCTTGAGATCCGCGCCGGTACGGGCGGCGACGAAGCGGCGCTGTTCGCGGGCGATCTACTCGGCGCGTATTTGCGCTATGCCGATCTTCGCGGCTATAAATGCGAGATCGTAAGCACTAGCGAAGGCAGCGTCGGCGGCTACAAAGAAGCGATCTTGCTCGTAAAGGGCGCGGGAGCGTATTCGCGGCTGAAATTTGAAGGCGGCACTCACCGCGTGCAGCGCGTCCCCGAAACGGAGAGCCAGGGCAGGGTGCATACCTCTGCAATCACCGTCGCTGTCATGCCCGAGATCGAGGATAGCGAGATACAGATCAACCCAAACGACCTTCGCATCGACGTTATGCGCAGCTCCGGCCACGGCGGGCAATCCGTAAATACCACCGATAGCGCCGTTCGCATCACTCACATCCCGACCGGTTTAGTCGTCACCAACCAAGACGGCAAAGATCAGCACAAAAACAAAGAGGCGGCAATGAAGGTGCTGAAGGCGCGCCTTTACGATATGCAGGAGCAGGAGCGGCTCGAAAAAGAGCGCAAAGATCGCAAGGATCAGGTAGGCACCGGTGACCGCTCGGGGCGAATTCGTACCTACAACTATCCGCAAAACCGCATCAGCGACCACCGCATAAATTTAACGCTCTACCGCCTGGACGCGATAATGGCGGGGGGGTTGTTCGACGAGATCATCGATCCGCTCATCGCGCACTCTCAAGCCGAAGCGATCGCAAACGCGGGCTATTAAGTCTTTTAAAATTTAATTTTAATCCACATATATTTTCAAAATTTCGCCGTAATTTGGCTGCAAAATTTTATTTCAAATTTAGCTGCAAACTCCGCTTGAAATTCCGCCTTTTTAAATTTAAAATATATTCGTTGCGCCGCATCGCCGCGCTGCCTGGCGTTTTAAATTTCGCCGTTTTAAAATGTGTACCTCAAGCGCCGTTTTAAAATTTACGCAGACGCGAGCAGGCAAGAGGGCGCTGTTATAAATCTAAAGCCAAATTTTATTTCTAGCCATTTTTTAATTCGTTTCTTATTTTTAATATATTAAAATCTCATTTCGTTTTATTCATAAATTTGAAATGTATTTTAAAAATGAGGAAAATAAATGAGTGAAAGAAATTTATAAATTTTAGGTTGGGCGGGCACATATCTGTAGGTCATCATGTATGTATCCTATGTGCCGAATATAATGGCAAATTTAGACGGCAACAAAGTCCCGTTTCTCCAGCCGCTAGCAGCTGCGATAAACTGCACGATATAACTTAGCTACGGTCTTTTAAAGCCTAAAAAGGACTATCCGCTCGCCGCAGCGAATTTCCCGGGGATCATCTTTGGGCTACTAACCGCAATAACGGCGCTTTAAACCGTGCTTTTAGCGGCTTGATAAATTTAAAATCGCCCGCGCCGTATCTTGCCTGCCGCGTCCGCAACGCTTTTTAGTCGCCTACTACGCTGCAACTACTCGATCGCTGTCAGCTGAGCCTGAGCTAGCTTACCACAAGCGCGCCCGCACCTCACAAATCCATTACGACGCGGCTTGATAAATTTCAAAATTGCCCGCGCCGCATTCAAATCCGCCGAATTTAAATAACTTTTATACAAAATTTGATAAGCTTATTTTGATTAAAATTTTATCTTTAAAAGGACGAAAAATGAAAAAGGTCATCACTTGCGTCGATCAAAATGCGCTTGCCCCAGCGGTTAGAGATTACGGAATTTACGTCGCTAAAACCTTGGGTGCCGAGCTCGTGTTTATTCACGTGGTTGAAATCCCGGAGCTTGGCGAGAATTTTTATGGGCTAGCCGCAGGCGGAATCGTCCTAGGAGAGAATGATATCCTTGCAAATAGCTACGGAAGTCCCACACTAGGCGGCGTGGATGCGGAGAAAGACCACGAAGAAGCCGAAGCGATGCTGGATGAATATATCTGCGCCGCGACTACTGCGGGCGTAAAGGCGAGTAAGATCATCAAAGATGGCGATTTCATCGACGTTATCGCTGAGTACAAGGAGGAAGCTGAAATTTTTGTACTCGGTATCAAGGGCTCGAATAACGAGGACGTAGGCTTTAACGCAAGCGTGCTAATAAAGGAGCTTCACGTGCCGTCGCTGCTCGTGAATAAGGAATTTTCACCTATTAACTCCGTGCTCATTGCGTTTGACGGCACTGACGCGGCGAAACGCACGCTTGAGTTTATAAAGAGCTCAAAGCTTCTTGCGAGCGCACATAAGCATGTCTTGCACATCAATCTCGATGCCGCAGAGGGTGAGCGGATGCTGGATCTAGCGCGCGAAATTTTAGGCACTCAAAACGCCACTTTCAAATTCATCCAAGCCGAAGTTCCCGCCGATGAGATCATCAAATATCGCCGCGCTAATAACCTCGATCTGATCGCTACCGGTGCCTTTACGAAGGGCTTTTTCAAAAAGCTCTTTTTAGGCAGCGTTTCCGAGGATATATTACACAATGCGCTTGTACCGGTGCTAGTGCTATCGTAATCGCAAGACCAAACACCGATAAACGCTAAATTCCGTCGCTTACGTTATTTTAAAGCGGCGGAATTTTAGAATTTTAAATTTTTCAATCCTACGTTTTTCAAATTCATATACTTTTTAAAATTCATAGAAATTTTGCTTAATAATTCGTCAATAGATCTTATTAAATTCCGTTAAATTAGTAATTGCATATAAAATTTTATGATTTAGTTTATTAAAAATTTTATTATTATTTAAGAGGAATTGTAAGATAATCCCGCCAGTAAATTGATATAGATTATAAAATCTAAAAAGGATTTTTATGAAAAAGGGTAAAATTTTACTCTCTTTGGCGCTACTTTGCTCGCCGTTTTGGCTTACTGCGGCGCAAAATAGCGGCGCTTCTCAAAACTCATCCGCCGCAAGCTCCACCTCTAAAATTTCGTCGTCGCAAAGCTCTGCGCAAAATCCTGGAAGCCCTACCGCTGTAAATTCTGCGCCGCAGGGCAACGCTGTCGTAAGCCCCGCCACTAAAGACATTGCACAAAATTCCGCGCCGCAAAGCGGTAGCGCGGCAAATTCTACGCTGCAGGGTTTGGACGACGATAATCTCGGCACCATAAACGTCACGGGCAAGGCCGATCTGTCCACTACCGAGGGCACCGGCTCTTATACGACGGGCAATATGAGCACCGCGACGGGGCTAAATTTAAGCATAAGAGAGACGCCGCAGTCCATAAGCGTCATCTCCAATCAGCTTTTAAAAGATCTGAGTTTACACAACGCCGAAGAGGCTCTTTCAAAATACGCCACCGGTATTTCGCTAAATAACGACGCGGGCGGCAATCGCATCGTCTCGCGCGGCTTTTATGTCGATAATATCCAAGAAGACGGCATCGCAAGCTCGGTTTCCAGCTCCGTGTTCGGGCCGCTGGGCTCATCGAAGGAATTTACCGATTTGGAATTCTACGATCGCGTCGAGGTTCTGCGCGGCGTAGCAGGCCTTACGCAAAGCAACGGCGAGCCCGGCGGCACGATAAATTTAATCCGAAAGCGCCCGAGCGATCAGTTCGGCTTTAACGCAAGTCTAAGCGGCGGTAGCTGGGATAATTATCGCGGTATGATCGACGTTACGGATGCGATAAATCAAAGCGGTACGGCACGCGCGCGGCTGATCGGAATTTTAAGTAAAACGGGTTCGTTTAAGGACTATCCGCGCAACGGCTATCGCGAAGGTATCGGCGTTTCGACGGAATTTGACGTGGCCGATAAGACGCTTCTTAGCGCGGGATTTTTGTGGCAAAAAACCGTCGGCATCTATGACATTTACGGCGTGCCCGTTTTAGATAATCATGGAAATTTACTGAATTTACCGCGCAGAAGCTACTTCGGCTCAGACTGGGATGAGAGCGAATATAAAAAATTTAACGCCTACAGCGAACTTTCGCACGAATTTAGCGATGATCTAAAAGCCTATGCGAGGCTCAATTATACCGATAGCGACAGCATGTTAAAATTCGGAGCGCTCGGCGGGGCAGATCCTTACAACGGCACTACGTCGCATACGGTGCGATATAGAATTTACGATAACGACTCCAAAGAGATCGGGTTTCAAACGGGGCTAGACGGCAAATTCGAAGCATTTGGGCAGAAGCACGACTTTTTCTTAAACGGCTCGCTTAGCAACGAAAAGCTTAATTGGCGCGAGACTAGGACGAGAGATTCGTCTCTGGCGTCACTGGGGATGAATATTTATAATTGGGACCGCTCAAGGATTGCCCAGCCTGATTGGAGCAGTGCCGCTATGTTTAAAGACCGAAGCTCCACTACCATAAAGCAGCGCGCGATCTCGCTCGGGACTAGATTAAACTTAACCGACGATTTTCACTTTTTGCTCGGCGGGCGCTTTTCGAAGGTAACTTACAGCAGGTATTATTATAATATTTTGCGCGGTACGGCTTCGCATAGAGCGAGCCCGAGCAAATCGGATTTCACGCCGTATGCGGGGGTAGTCTGGGACTTTGCGGATAATTTTTCGTGGTACGCAAGCTATGCCGAAATTTTTAAGCCGCAAGCCGCGCGCGACAAGGATGGTAAAATTTTAGATCCCGTCGTCGGCTATAATTTAGAAACCGGCGTGAAGGGAGAATTTTTTGACGGCGCGCTTAATACGAATGTCGCGCTATTTCAGATCATTCAGAAAAATAGGGCGATGAGCGATCCTCTTAATACGAACTACTCCATCGCCGAGGGCAAAGTGCGAAGCCGCGGCGTGGATGCCGAGGTGCAAGGCTCGCTCACTGAGAATTGGAAATTATTCGCGGGATATACTTTCAACCGCAGCGTATATTTAAAGATGGAAAGAACCTCCGCAGCGGTCGATTATAGCAAGGGCGCAAACGCCAAACGCTACATTCCGAAGCATCTGTTTAAGCTCTATACGAACTATGAAATTCCGCTCGGCGAAAATCGTAAGATCACCCTGGGTACGGGCGTGCGCTATCAGAGCAAAACCGCTTCGATATATCGCGAAAACGTTGCGTACTACGCCGCGCCGCAGAAAGCTTACACGCTGTGGGACGCAAATGTCGGCTATCATTTTGACAAGCACTTTAGCGTAAATTTTGCGGTCAAAAACATCACGGATAAGAAGTATTTTCAAAATACGCAAAATCGCGTCGCAGGGATGAATAATTACTACGGCGAGCCGCGGAATTTTATGTTGACGCTAAATTATACGTATTAGGTGTGGATGGAATTTTGCGCTTATGCGAACTTGGACTGACTGAGCTCGCACGCGGCCTTGGATAAATTCCGCGCTTTATAAGAGCGCGGATAAAGCGAGCGTAGAGGCGAGAGGCAAGCTTTGTCGCAAGTAGCACGTAGCGAGGCGGGTAAAATTTGAACGAAGCCGCGGGATTAAAATTTAACTCGCGATTTGGTTGATTAGCGATTGATTGGCGCAGGCAATGCGGGCGATAAATTTAATCTCGTGATTTAATCCCGCGATCTCGCCGCAACTAGCGCTAAATTTTAAAATTTAAAGAGAAAATTTGAAAACGCTAAAGCATTTTTTTGAAATTCTACGTCCGCACTGGTTCGGCAAGGGCGCGGCGAAGCTATGGGCGCTGCTACTACTAGCGCTCGGTTTTAGTCTCGCTATCATCAAAATCAGCGTGCTGATGAACGCGTGGGATAAGCGCTTTTACGACGCGCTAAGCGAGCTTAAGGGCGAGCTCATTCCTGCGCTCGTGGGCGAGTTTTTGCTCTACACGGCGCTCATCGTGCTTTTCATCGTCTGCGGCAGCTGGCTTCGCAAACTGCTCGTAATCGTCTGGCGCGAGCGGCTAAGCGCGATGATGGAGCGCAAATGGCTACATAACGCAAACTTCTACCGTACGAGCCTTGAGGGGAATTTCAGCGCCAGGGGCGGATCAAATTTAGAAAAACCTGGCGACGTAAATTTAGATAAAAATTTAAACGAGCGTGCAGAGTGTTCCGTAGTCGAAGCGGACAGCGCGGCTTTGCATGGAGACGTAAAGGGGCTTGAAATTTACCGAGCACGGCAGAGTAAAATGCAGCAGGGCAAAGCGGCGCAAGCGAGAATAAAAATTTAAACGATCGTAGCGACGAGAATTTTAAAAATTCAAAAAACGCCGAGAATACTAAAGCATATTTGGAGCAGGATACGGATGGCTTAAACGAATACGTGGACTCTGCGAGCGATCGCGCAGAGTATCTTGCAAGCGAGGCGAGTGGCACCGATGTGAACGAAAATTTAAACCAGCAGCGTGAGGAAGATTTTAAAGAATATTGGGGACGAGATACGGGTAATTTAAACGAACGTGCGGCGTCCGTGAGGGCGCGGGCTGGGTGCCCCGCAACCGAAGCGGATGTCAAAGGTTCGTTTAAAGCTTCCGAAGACCGGGGAATTGCAAAGCTAGACAACCCCGATCAGCGTATCGTCGAGGACAGCTTGCTGCTCGTGCAAAAAAGCGTCGATCTCGTAAAATCGCTCGTCTATAATCTCGCCAAGCTCATCGCCTTCGTCGCGATCTTGTGGCAGGTCTCGAAGGTATTGAAATTTGAAATTTTTAGCATGCACTTTGAGATCGAGGGCTTTTTGCTCTACGTCGCGCTCCTCTATACGCTGCTTTGTTCGCTGATTACGCATCTCATCGGGCGCAGGCTTAGGGGGTTAAATTTTGCTAAGCAGCGCGCCGAAGCCGACTACCGCTCGGATCTGTTGCTCGTGCGCGAAAACGCAGAAGCCGTAGCCTTTATGCGCGGAGAGGATGCCGAGCGCGGCCGCTTCCGCGCGAGCTTCGGCGAGATCGCTAAAAACTGGCGCAGCATCATGAATACGGAATTTCGCCTCGAATGCTTTTCGGCAAGCTACCTAAAAATCACGAATTTAATCCCGATCTTTGCCTACTTGCCGCTGTATTTGTCGCGCGCGATGAGCTTCGGCGATATGATGCAGGCGCGCTCGGCGTTTTACAGCGTGCAGGACGGATTTGCGTGGTTTATGGACTATTATAAGCAGATCATGGAGTGGGCGGCGAGCGTGCAGAGGATCTATGAGTTCATCTCGCGCATGGACGGCGAGAGCGCAAATCTGCGTACTTGCGTCAAACAAAGCGACGAAAATTCCGCTCGCTGCGAGGGCTTGTCGGTCTTCACGCCTGCGGGCGAGCCGCTGATCGAGGATCTACGCTTCGAGCTTGCGCCCGCGCAGTTTATAATGCTGCGAGGCAAGAGCGGTACGGGCAAAAGCACGGCTCTGCGCTACGCGGCGGGGCTTTGGCGATACGGCTGCGGCGAGATCAGTCTGCCGCGCATGGGCGTGATATTTATCCCGCAAAAGCCCTATCTGGCGCCGCTTAGCCTAAAAGAGCTCATTTCCTATCCGCAGCCGCCGCGCGCAGACGACGCGGAATTTTTAGAAATTTTATGCCGCGTAGGGCTTGAGAAATTTGCCCGCATGCTAAACTCGCGCGCCGATTACGTTAAAATTTTAAGCGGCGGGGAGGCACAGCGGCTTAGTTTCGCACGTATTTATTGCCACAAGCCGAGCTTTGTTTTTGCCGACGAGATCACGTCCGCGCTAGATCCCACCTCGGCGCGCGAGCTGCTACTTGGTCTGCGCGCGGATCTGCCGAACCTCGGCATGCTAGCGATCGTGCATCAAACGGGCCTTGAGGACATATTTGAGCGGACTATAGAGCTTTAAATTCGGCCGTTGAAATTTCACGCCGCAGGGATTTCGCCTTTAAATTCATATCTTTTTAAATCCGGATTTATTAAAATTACTCGTTTATATTAAGCGGCGATAAAATTTAGCCGAAGCGCAAGTGTTCGCATATATGGGCATCGGCACCCGCGCGGCTAGGCGCTCGCACACAGTCGGCGGCGGGCAGGCACTACGGCGCGGCGAGCGGCTTGGAGGTCGATAGCCAGCGCGCGATCGTGATTTTGCGCGAAATTAAGTCCGTAGAATTTAAACGCAAAATGATCTGCCAAGAAGACGGCGCCTAGATAAAATTTTAAACCGAGCCGCGATCGGTAGCATAACGGCGTGCTAAATGAACGGGCTACGGCAGCGGCGCGATGCGCGGGCGTCGCGATAAGTCAGTAGCGCGTCGGATGGCGCGTAACACATCGGCGGCGCAGACGGCACGCCGTAGTCGAGAAGCGGAGCGACAATACGTGCCTACTCGGCATCGTATGACATAACCTTCGCTTGGGCAAATCATCATCATAACGGCGCTACGATCGAAGCGAGTAGCGCGGCCGTGACGGCGGATCGGCAGCACAAGGGCGCGGCGTGATTGCGGCGGCGACAGCATAAAATGCCGCAATATGGCAACCGCGATCGACAGCATGCGTATATAGGTAAAGCGCAGTGCAAGTAGCGCAAACGCCGCGATACGACGATGGCGACCTGCAGAGCGTATAAGTGAAGCAGCGGTGCGGGCGGCGCAACAACGCCGAGGCGATACGATAGCGGCGACCGATGGGATGTAGCGCCGCCGTAGCGTTCGCGGGCGCTACGCCTAAGCCGATAAATTTTAAAACGAAGCAAGGAGATTTTATGTTTAAAGCGGGGATTGTCTATAAATTTGCGCTCATCGTGTTGCTAGGCTGCGCGCTTTGCATTTTGGGCTTTTCTGGCGCTAATTTCGCGCGCGGCGAATATGACGAGACGTGGATGAGCCTGCATAAGATCGCGGGATTGGGTCTGCTTTGCGTCGCGATCTTGCATATAATCACAAGGCGAAAGAAGCTCGTAAAGCTCTGGGGCGAGTTTTTAGACGTGGTTTTGAGCCGCAAAAATCCCGGCTTTTGTAATATGGACCGCATCATAGGCGCGATCGAGCACTATAATATCAGAGAAATCGCTGGTAAAATGGGCTTTGAGCCGGACGAGCTCGCTGAGATTTTGAAATCAAACGGTATCAAGCTCATAAGCGCAGATCAAGGCCTGCGCGAGCTTGCGAAGTTTAACGACGAAAAAATTTTCTTCATCTTGGTGCTTTTGATCGAGGCAAAATTCGGCAAAGCGGGCAGCTGCAAGGTCTAAATTTTAAAATTCCGATCCGAATTTACTCCATAAACTTGCCGCTTTAGGAAATAAAAACCGCTAAAGAATCTAAATTTAAAACCGAAATTTTACCGCGCCCAGCGAAACGCTCAAAATCAAAATTTCATCCAATCTCTGCCTAAATTTTAAAAACCTATCTTTAATCTTTGAAATTTATTATTATTTAATCAAGAGAAATTATAATATAGCATTTGCAAATCATTTGCAAAATTATAATTTTGAATAGGGGAGAGTGATGTTTAAGAAATTTTATCTTTCAAATGCCGCGATTGCGCTAAGTTTGTGCGCCGCATTGCAACTAAACGGAGCCGAAAACAACGCTACGTCCGCAAATATCGGCGCGCCTAGCGCGGGGGCGGTAAATCCCGCAGTTCCTAAAAGTGCTTCCGGCACGAACGCCACAAAGCTGGGCACCATCGTAGTTACCGCGACGGGCTTTGAGGATACGCTTAAAAACGAGGTTCGCAACGTCTCGGTCATCACCGCGGAGGATATGGAAAACCGTGGCTACCGCGATCTGCGCGAAATTTTAGAAAAGGCGCCGGGGGTTAGCTTTCACGGCGATACGGTTGATCTGCGCGGACAGGGTCAGAAGGCAAATACCTCCGTAAAGGTCCTTCTTAACGGAGTCGCGCTCAATATGATCGACACGACGCCGACGAGCATTCCGATCGATCTAGTTCCGATCGAAGATATTGAGCGCGTGGAGATCATCCCCGGCGGCGGTAGCGTGCTTTACGGCAGCGGCACCAGCGGCGGCGTGATAAATATCATCACGAAAAAGGGAGCCAGATACCCGTACGCCAATATCTCGACCAAGATCGCATCGTATAATTACAATGATCTAAATTTAGGGCTAGGCGGCGGCGTGAGCGATAATCTGTTTCTAAAAACCGCCGTTAAGGGCTTTAAGCATCGCGGATATCGCAAGGGCGAGAAAAATACCGGCTACTACGGCTCACTCGGGATGCATTATAAAATTTCGGACGATCAAAGCATCTCTTTCGATCCGAGTTTTTATCGCGCCAGAACCTATTCCGTGCCCACTCTTGGCCTTGCCGAGCTTAAAGCGGATCGCCGCCAGCAGGGAGGCGAGAGAACCTTTACCAAAAGTACGCGACTAAATTTTGACTTGGATTATGCGGTAAAATTTGGCGATAGATTTGAAGCAAATTTACAGCCTTATTATCAAGATATTAGAATTTTACAAAAGGGCTTTGTGATGAAAGATCGCAAAGAAGGTGCAAATTTAAAAGGCAAGCTCGACTACGACAGCGGCGAGTTCATAGCGGGATATGATTATCTCAAAAACAAGGGCTTCCGCAGGATAAATTTTGATGCCGCGATGAATCCTATGATGAGCCTTTCGCAGCTTACGATCTTTGATATGCAAAAGCTTACCCACTCGGTCTATGCTTTAGAAAAGCACAATTTCACCGATCTGTTTTCGCTTAGCGCGGGCGGGCGGTTTGAGCGCGCCGAATACAAAGTAAATCGCAGGGTTTCGACTACTATAAAAAGGATGGGAAACATAATCTCGCAGACGCAAGATAGCACCCGAGTAAGCGATCATAAAAACAACTACGCTTTTGAGATCACGCCGAATTTTAATTATTCCAAAGATGGCAATCTATATTTTAAATTTGAGCGCGGCTATATCTCGCCGGGTCCTAATCAGCTCATTGATAAGCTCGGTCGCAACGGGCCCTATGTGCTTAATAACCTCAAATCCGAAACTTTTAAAACCTACGAGATCGGTCTTAAAGATCTGATCTACGGGCAGTACGTAAGCGCTACGATCTTTTGGACCGATACGAAAAACGAGATCATAAACGAAACTTTGGGCAGCTCGATCACCGACGGTTGGCATTTTATAAATATCGACGAGACGCGCCGCAAGGGCGTGGAGCTGTATGCGGAGCAAAGCCTGCTTTCAAATTTAAAGCTCAGCGAGACCTTTTCATATGTCGACGCCAAGATCCAATCCGGCGCGAATAAAGGCAAGCAGGTTCCGCTGGTGGAGCGCTCGAAGTTCGTTTTGGGCGTCGATTACGAGCCGATTAGAAATTTGACGCTGATGAGCGATTTTAAATATTTCTCATCATCGCACGACGCCAACCACGATAGGATCGATTCGCGCACGATCGTGGATCTGGGCGCTGCGTACCGCTTCGCAAGCGGATTTTTGATAAGCGCCGGAGTCAAAAACGTCTTTGACGAGGAGTATAATTACAACCAAAATTTACGCTCGGATGTCTATACTCCGGCTCCCGGGCGCAATTACTACGCGGAGTTTAAATACACCTATTAGCGTGCGTTTAAATTTAAGCGAGGTTTGAGCTGCGAAATTTAAAATTTACGGGCGAAATTTAAAATTTCGCCGCCGCGCGCTTTGCCGCCGCGGGATTAAATTTAATAAAAGGAGCAAAGATGAAACCGGACTATAAAAACTGGGTGCCTAAGGGCATGATCGCGAGCTTTGCCGCAGGTGCGGGCATAGCGTTAGTTTTGTTTTTGATTTTCGGCGTTTGCGGCGCTTTTGTTGGCGGCGTGCTGAGGTGGTTTCTTGCGGGGCTTTTCGGCGCAGCGGCGCTGGTTTTGATCGGCTTTACGATCTACTGCGTCGTGTGGTACCGCGCGTTTGATTACGGCGGCAAGCGTCAGCTCTCTCGCGCGATCGTAGAGGGCACGGCAAAATACGTAGATCTACCTGAGGGCGGGCGCGGGCTAGACGTAGGCTGCGGCAGCGGCGCGCTAACGATCGCCGTGGCTAAGCGCAACCCGCACGCATCGGTGCTAGGCGTCGATCGCTGGGGCTTTGAGTATGCGTCTTTTAAGAAGCAGCTGTGCGAATCCAACGCACGCGCCGAAGGGGTGCAAAATACTAGCTTCGAGCAGGCCGACGCCACGCAGCTGCCCTTTGAGGACGGCAGCTTCGATGCGGTTGCAAGCAACTACGTCTATCACAACATCATGCGCAAGGACCGCCAGGCGCTGCTTTTAGAGACGCTCCGCGTGCTTAAAAAAGGCGGCAGCTTCGCGATCCATGATCTTTTTTCGCGCGGAAACTACGGCGATATGGATGCTTTCATCGCGCGACTTAAGGAGCAGGGCTATGAGCAGCTCGAGCTCATAGATACGACGCAGGGGCTTTTTATGGGCCCGCGCGAAGCCAAATGGCTGATGCTAGGCAGCTCAAAGCTTCTGGTTGGTAGAAAATAGAAAGTCTTTATTCGATTTAAAATCGGTAGCTAACGCGAATAAAATTTTAAAGTTATTAAAAATCTTGAAATTCTAAGATTATGAAATTTTAGAATTTTGCAAAATTTTAAGAAAACACAATGTAGCAAATTTTAGAATTCTGCCTAATTTTAAATTTTGAAATTCCATCTGACGCACTACTGCGTTAGTATCGCGACAAATACCTTGAGCTGCGCTTTAGCCATATTTGCAGTATTGAAGCGGCGCATTTTTGTTCCCGCCGCGTGCCCAATCGGATTTAAATCCCACCGCTTAGAAAATCCGCGAAATTTTTTATAATTCTATAAATCTCAAATTTTATAAATTTTAAAATTACGTATCGTTACGCCACTATCGCGGCAGAGTACTTTAACCGCGCCTACCTCATCTGCCCGCTGAATATCCGCGCCGCTAAATATCGATAATGCCGAGGTGCGAGAGTAAAATTTTAACCCCGATTAGGATCAAAATCACGCCGCCTAAAACTAGCGCCTTTGAGTGCAGATATTCGCCCGTTAGCTTGCCTACGTAGCACGCCGCGACGCACAGCGCGAAGCAGACGAGTCCGATTACGCAACAGGCGTAGAGGATGTTTATTTCGCCGAACGCAAAGGTCACGCCCACGGCCATCGCATCGATGCTGGTAGCGATCGCACCCAGCGCCAGCTCCTTCGTGCTTAGGCGTAGAGCTGGCTCGTCCTGCTCGCGGCAGGATTCTGCGATCATCTTAACGCCTAAAAACGATAAAATTCCAAACGCGACGAAGTGATCAATCTGCGCGATAAATTTGACGAAGTTTATCCCCAAAGCGTAGCCTGCAAGCGGCATTATAAACTGAGCCGCCGCGTAGAAAAATGCGACGCGCGCGATCTGCGCAAATTTGAAATTCGGATATTTCGCGCCGTTTGAGATACTAAGCGCGACGCTGTCCATCGCAAGCGCGAAAGCGATGAGTAAAAGCTCCATATTTAGCCCTTTTGGTATTATAAAAGCGTTGATTATACATTAAAATTTTCGAAATAAAATAATCAATCTTTAATTAGGGAAAAACTTTGCTTAAAAAATTAATCTTTTGTTTATTGCCGCTATTTGCGACTGCTAGCTGGGAAGAGGTCGCCGTAAAGGGGCTGGACGTGATGCTTAGTGCGGGCGCGGGCGATAGCGAAAATTTCAAAAGCTCGCTAAGCACCCTGATAGAGCGTGCCGCAAATGAATACGAACGCACTGGCGTGCAGGATTACGAGCTCGATCTGCCTAGCTACATTACCGAGCGCGCGGGCAAAAAAAGCATCGCCGTGCAGAATATGCAAAGGCTGGCGAGCAAGAAGCTAAGTCTTGCCGTAGAGCCGATCAAAAAGCTCGTACTTGCTAAAATAAAAGATATGTCCGAAGCCGATACTAAGGCGGTAATGAGCGGCGAGGTGCTATTCAGCCACTATCTGCGCACCAACGCCTTTGATGAAATTTACGAAATCATTCGCCCTTTGGCACGCGAACTAGGAGCCGACGCGAGCTTTGCTAAAAGCTTTAAAAGTGCCGTTGGACGCGAGCCTGGAGACGATTTTAGTAGCGAATTCAGTAGCGCCTTCATCAACGAAAGCTTCGATTTTTTAAGCAAAAACGAAAGGGAGTTTCGCAAAAACTCGGGCGCGATTTTAAACGCGATAAAGACGGTCAGATAGGCGCGACCGCACTAAAATCTCGGCGAAATTTTACTTCAAATTATGAAAAATTCTATCTCTGAGCTCGCGGAAAATTTTAATTCAAAATCCGCTTTAAATTTTATCTCAAATCAGACGTGCAAGCGTGTGAAAGACACAGCGCCTGGCGGTGTGATAAATTTCGCTCCAGCTTCCCGCTTCAAAAGAAATTTTAAATTTAAAGATGCGACTGCCGAGTTAAATTTTATCAGCGTGCGAAATTTAAAATTTTATCCCACTTCGGCTGGTTTCGCCGCACGCAATCGTGCCTCGGTCGGTTTTGCCGTGCACAGTCTCGTAGCGCCCTATTCCGCTCCGCGCGTCAGAAATATCGAAAAAAAAGTTACTTTAAATTTTGCGGCTCTTGTGCCAAATTTAAACTCTGCGCAAATTCTGAACTGCGCCGAAAATAAAGCTTTAAATTCCGCAAAAGCCCCCACAATAAATCCTTGCGAAAATTCCGCAAGAAATTTCAAACGAAATTTTATATTAAATTGTGCGGAAAATTTTACTTGCAACGGCGCAAATAGCGCGAGTTCGCTAAGCCGTGCAAGCGTCGTAGACGATCCAAATTTAAGCTCCGCAAAAAGCCATGTCGCCGCTCACATGCGACGCTCAAAGAAAAATTTTACCGATATCATTGCAAAGGGCCACGGCTTCGCTCAAGCGCTGCAGGGGTTTGGATTGAAAAATTTTGAGGCGCGGAATTTCGCGAAGAAATCTAATTCGGCAGAGAATTCTAGCTCTGCTCGAAGCTTAAATTCCGCGCAGAATTTCGATTTCGCGCAAAGCTCGAATTCTACGCAGAGCCCTGCTGCCGCGCAAAATTCTGCCTTTACGCAAAGCTCGAATTCCGCGCAGAGTTTCGGGCAAAATTCTAGTTCCGCGCAAAACCGCGCGCAAAACCCCGTTCCGCCTAGCAGGCTGTGGGATCTGGGGCTGCTTTTCGTAGCGATCGTTTGGGGCTGTACCTTCGTGCCGGTTCAGCGCGCGCTGCATAGCGGCGACGTTTTTAGCTTTTTGTTTTGGCGCTTTTTGGCGGCGAGCATTTTTACCTACCTCGCCTGCCTGCGCTTCGGCATCAAATTTGACCGCGGCACGATAGGGCGGGGCGTGTTTTGCGGGCTGATGCTATTTTGCGATTTTTCGTGCCAGACCATAGCGCTTGATTATGCGCTATCATCGACGGTGGCGTTTATTTTGGGGCTCAACGTCGTCATCGTGCCCTTTTTGATGCTTGTGTTTTTCGGTAAAAAGGTCGGTGCGAGCGCCTTTGGCGGCGCAGTCGTGGCGCTTTTTGGGTTGTATTTTTTAAGCGGAGCAAGCGGCGCGGTGGGATTTGGCATAGGCGAGCGGCTGACGCTAGTTTCGGCGTTTGCATACGCGCTTCACATCGTCTTTACCGGCGTCTGCGCGCGCAAAAGCAATCTCTACGGCTTTGTGATCGTGCAGTTTATCTGCGTCTGCGTCTGCGCGCTGATCGCGGCGGTTTTCACTCCTCACGCGCAGTTTGAAGGCGAGATAAGAGTACTTGGAAATTTGATCTTTTCGCCGAGTTTTGATTTCGTTTTCGCGCTGGTTTTGACCTCGATCTTTGCTACCGTCGCGGCGTTTGTGATCCAAACGATGGCGCAAAACCGCGGCGTAAGCGAGATAAAAACGGTGCTTATTTTCGCGCTGGAGCCCGTAAGCGCTGGCATAATGGGGTATGCTTTCGGCGAAAAGCTAAGCGCGCTTCAAATTTTAGGCGCGACGCTGATACTCGCAGGTATCCTGCTTAGCGAGCTGGGTTGGCTTTTAGGCGCGAAGTTTGCTAAAGATCGAGCTTGCGAAAAAACAGACCGAGGCGACTAGGATTATCGAGGCGCCGCTGGTTAGATTGAGCTTAAAGCTCAAAACAAGCCCCGCCGCGCAGAAAAGCGCCGATAGCGCGCAGCTTATCGCCATCATCGAGCCTAAGTTTTTTGAAATTTTTTCGGCGATGAAAGGCGGGATCGTCATCAGCGAGATCACCAAGATTAGTCCTACGATCTGAATCGATGCGACCACCGCGAGGCTCGCCATCACTACGAGGACGTAGTAAAAGACGCTCGTATTCACTCCGCGCAGCAGGGCGAATTCCTTATCGAAGCTGATCGCCAAAAACTGTCTGTAAAAGCATGCCGTAAGCGCCGCAAATGCCGCGCCGCAAATGCCGATGAAGATTAAATTTTCATGATTTATCGCTAAGATCGAGCCGAATAAAAAGCTCATCAGATCGGATTTGTATCCGGGCGTGAGATCGGCGAAGATTATCCCCAGCGCCATTCCAAACGCCCATATCGCGCCGATTACGGCGTCGAAGCGCTCGGTATTTCGTAGCGTGACGTAGGCGATTAGCAGCCCCAAAAACAGCGCAAATACGCTAGCTCCCAGTACGGGCGAGATGCCTAAAAATAGCGCGATGCCGATGCCGCCGTATGCGCCGTGCGCGATGCCGCCTGCTATGAAGCTCATGCGATTTATCACGACTAAAGAGCCTACGACGCCGCAGACTATACTGACCAAAAGTCCGCCAAGTAGGGCGTTTCGCATGAAATCGTAAGATAAAATTTCAGCCATTTTCGCCCTCCTTGCAGCAGCATTCGTTAAGCGCGAGATCGACGGCGCAGAAGTGTCCGTGCTCGCGTCGCAGGTGATCTAAAAATTCCGCTCTGCCTCCCGGATCGATCTCATGAGTGTGCGCCGAGCCGTTTGCGACGTAAAGCGCGCGGTTTGCGTAGTTTAGCGCAAGCTGCACATCGTGGCTGATTAGAATTATGCCGCAGCCGCTCTCGTTTAGGGATTTTAAAAGCTCGTAAATTTGAACCTGCCCCATCGTATCGATGCTCGCTAACGGCTCATCGAGAAGTAAAATTTTAGCCTTCGCGCACAGCGCCCGCGCGATGTAAACGCGCTGTCTTTGTCCGCCGCTAAGCTCGCTGATACGGCAGCCTGCTAAGCTCTGCATGCCTACGCGCTCCAGGGCTTGCATGGCTTGCTCGCGCTCGGATTTAGAGTAAAAGCCGAAAATTTTCTTATCTATCAGCCCCATTAAAACGACTTCGAGCACGCTTATGGGAAAGCTTTTGTTTATCGCGATGAATTGCGGCACGTAGCCCATTTGCGCCCTGGCAAGCGCGGGCGATCTGCCTAAAATTTCGATCGTGCCCGAGCTTGGTCGCAGCAGCCCCAAAAGCAGCTTCAAAAGGGTGCTTTTGCCGCCGCCGTTGGGCCCGAAAATCGCTAAAAAATCGCGCAGCTCGTAGCTTAGGTTTATATCTTTTAAAATTTCGCGTTTTTCGTAAGCAAAGTTTAAATTTCTTATCGTCACGTCCGCCATGAACGCCCTTTCGCCTAGATTTTGAAAGTATTTATTATAGCCCAAATTCGGAAAAATTGCCAAATTTTGCTATTATTACAAAAAATTTAAAGGCTAGCGGTGGAGAAAATCGGCGAAAAATCAGATGAAAATAACTGGGATAAAAAGTCCGAAAGTTACGCTAAATTTAGCGGCGAGCTAGGGGATTTTGGCAAGCGGGTGTTTGAGATATTGCGCGGCTGGGGCGTGAGCTTTGCTGGCAAAAGCGTGCTAGACGTGGGCGCCGGCACGGGGGTTTACTCGCTGTATCTCGCGTCGCTGGGCGCCAAGGTTACGGCGATCGATAGCTCGGAGGGGATGCTGCGCGAGCTAAGGCGTAGCGCGCAGGAGTTTGGCATTAGCTTGCAAAACGTATTAAATTTAAGCTTTGCGGAGTTTTGCGAGCGGCTTAGCCGCGATGGTTTTGCAGACGCGGTGGGCGAAAATTTTAAAATTTATCCGCGTTCGCAGAGTAAAATTTCAAACGCGCAAACCCAAGAAAGCGCCGCACAGGCTTTAAATTTTAAAAATTCTGCGAGCAAAACCCGCGAGAGCGAAAATTTTAAAATTCCCGCAGTTTTTGATATCGCGTTTCTTACGATGAGCCCTGCACTGAAGAGCACGGAGGATTTTGAGGCGTTTTTGGCTTTAGGCGAGCGAAAAATTTATCTAAACTGGGCGAGCGAGCGCAATTCATCGATGCTTGCGCCGCTTTTTGAGCGCTTTGGCACGGGGCATAAAAGACTTGCTACCGCCGCCGAAAAGTTCGAGGCGCTACTAAAGACGCGCGACATCAAATTTAAAAGCGAAATTTTAACTGAAAAGCGCGAGCAAAAACGCAGCCTGCAAGAAGCTGTGCAAAACGCCGCATGGCACCTACATATGGACGGCGCGAAGGCCAGTGAGCGCGAGATCGAGGAGCTTTTAAAAAAGCGGGCTAAAGGCGGGATGATAAGCGATGAGATCGAAGCGAGTTTTAAGCTGTTTTATATTTAGCCTGGCGCCGCTTTTGGGGCTTTGCGGCAATCTTTTCTCGCCGCTTGAGATGCCTAAATACGACCCGCAAAAGGCGCGGCTGGGCGCAAAAATTTTTACTGACGTAAGATTTAGCAGCAAAGGCCGCTCCTGCGAAAGTTGCCACAACTTCTATCTAAACGATTCGGGTGCTTCGGTGCGCGATGGACGCGTGCCTACGCTCATAAATTCTTATTATTTTGACCGCTACTTAGGCGATTATAATTTCGCGGGCTTTGAAGCGCGGATCGCAGCGTCGGTCTTTGGCACGAACGAGCTTAATGCGAGCGAAGATAAAATTTTAGAGCTTATTAGGAAGAATTTAGCCTACAAGCAGGCTTTTGAAAGTGCTTACGGCGAGGCGAATATGGCGAACTTCATTGATGCGCTGGCGGAATTTTTAAAGTCCAAAACGGCGATAAATTCCAAATTTGACCGATTTTTGCGCGGCGAGGTTAAGCTAAATGATGCCGAATATAACGGATATGTGCTTTTTGTGCGGCTGTGCTCGGCATGTCATAACGGCGTTAGCCTAGGCACCGGCAGCTTTACTAAAATTCGCCCAAGCGTAGAAGAGGAGGATGCGCCTAGACACAGGCTCACTTCCGATGGATTTGAGTTGCGCCGCGTGCCTAGCTTGCGCAATATCACGCAAACCGCGCCTTACGTAAACGGGCAGACGGATTTGCGTCTTGCGGTGCGGCAGATTGCAAAGGATCTGCTAAAATACGATCTTAGCGATGGGGAGCTTGATGCTTTGATGAGCTTTTTAGCTACACTTAAGGGCGAGATGACGGAGGCGCAGGATGAAAGATAAGATAATGTGGACTTTGATGGTGGGGATTATGATATTAGGCATAATCATCGCCGGGAATTATTTCTCGTCGCTAAGAGATGTAGCGAGATTTAGCACGATTTCGCGCGAGCTAGCTTTGATCGATAACGCCGATAACCGCTTAAATATATTATTTGATGCAAAGATCGCAAGAAGGGACTTTTCGATTGCAAATGCCGATATGCGCGGCATCTATCAGGTGCTGCAAGCTCTACAAAAAGACAAAATCATCGATAAAATTGGACTTAGCAGCGATGTGCGCGCGATCGGAAGCGCTTTTAGCGATAAAATTTCACTTTTGGACGAGCTTGGGGCTTTAAATTCGCAGAATTTAATCCTTTTTCAAAGTCTGCAGCAAAAATTTTTATCCAGTGGCGCAAATGCGCAAAGAGCAAATCTCTACTCTCAAATTTTAGGGCTTAACTATAAAAATCGCTCCGAGATCTCTGCTTTAAAAAGTGCGCTAGAAAGCGCAGATGCGTCAAGCCCCGACGAAGCTGCGTTTATAGGAATTGCGCGGCAAATTTTAAGGAATTTCGAGCGGCAAAATATCATTGTAAGCGATAATCTCTCGTTGCTCAACGAGCGCTTCGCAAGCCTGCGCGAGCGATTTTCTTACGCTAGCGAGGAATTTTACGGCTCGTTTATGCAAATGACGATGCTTTACACGGCGGTGTTTTTGTCGTTTTTACTGCTTACTTACATCATAAATTCCGATGCTTTGCGTAGTAAACGCGCCCTCGCGCCCTATCACGCACTATGCGAACAAGCAGGCGAAGCGATAGTTTTAGCAGATCAAAACTTTAAAATTTTATACGCTAATAAAAGCGCGCTTAGCTTAAGCGGCTACGAACAAAGCGAGCTGGAAGGAAGCGATCTTGGAGTTTTGATGCCCAAAGATAAAGGGATCGAACTTCCTGCGATGGTAAATAAAAGCGCCAAAGATACGCGCCTGCTTCGTAAAAACGGCGAACTAGCCGATGTGAGCCTAAGGCTAGCAAATATCGCCGCTGCATCCAAGCCGCCGCTATATGCGCTTTACGCTCATGATATCGGCGAGCGCGAGATTATGAAGCTAGCTCTTGCGAGCGCGAAGGAGAGCTTAAACAATCAAGTCTATATCGATCATCTTACGGGCCAGGGCAACGAAGCAGCGCTATACGAGCTAATAAACGCCGAAAAAACGGGCGTAGCGATCTACATCACTATCGTAAATTTTGCAAATTTACGGCTTTTTTACAAGGCGGAGACGACGAATGAAATTCTGCGCTCCTTTGCGCGTACGCTTGCGATGTGTATCGAATCGCACGAGATCAAAGCCAGTATCTTTCGCATCCAATCGGATGAGTTTTGCCTATTTTACGAGGGACTAAATGTCGCGCGCGACGTGGAGATCATAAACAAATATTTCACCGACAAGGTTTTTAATCTCCATACGACCGAGGGCTTTGCCTCCGCGCCTTTAAATATCACGATGGGCGTAAGCGAGCGTGCCGACGTAGCGGGCGGCGCAAATAGGGTCTTTCAGGCGGTTATGGCGATGTATGAGGCGCAGAGCAAAAACGAGCACGTGGGCTTTTACTCGCGCCCAAATGCGATTGAGGAAAAATATCTGCAAAACCAGATTATGATCAACACCATTCAAAACGCGATCAAGAAAAATCAAGTCTTTGTACTCGTTCAGCCCATATTTGATATTACTCACCGCGATCCTACCGGCAACACATACGGCACCGAGGGCGGTGATTATGTTCCCTTAGTATATGAAATTCTAATCCGCCTAATCGACCGCTCGGGCAAGACGCGCTGCCCGGGTGAGTTTATCGACATCGCAAAGCAAACCTCGCTCTACATCCCGCTAACTCAGGTCGTAATAAACGAAGCCTTTCGCTTGCTAGACCGCTTCGCAGGGACTTGCTTTAGCATAAATCTTTCATATTTTGACATCGCAAACGAAGGTATCAAGGAACTTTTAGAGCGCAAGCTCGCATCCAGCCCAAATGCTTCAAATTTATTTATTGAAATTTTAGAAAGCGAGGAATTCGACGATTACGAGAGTCTACGCAGCTTCATCGCCGTAGCCAAAAACTACGGCTGCAAGGTCGCGATAGACGATTTTGGCAGCGGATACTCCAACTACTATAGAATTTTAACGCTCGACGTGGATTATATAAAGATCGACGGAGCGCTCATCAAAAACATCGCAAACGACAAAAACTCGCGCGCCATCGTCGAAACGATCGCTAACTTCGCGCGCAAGCAGGGCTACGAGCTCATCGCCGAATACGTAGAAAACCACGAAATTTCAATCATCTTAGAAGAGATGGGAATTAAATATATGCAGGGCTACTTCTACAGCAGGCCGATGGAGCCTTCGAGGATAAAATTCTAATCTCATCTCGCCGCAGCCTTATGACCCGCCTTTTTAAATTTACGAGCCAAAGATCGTCTTCGTAAGGCGATAAATTCTGTTTTAGCAAGCCGCCGCTTTAATTCATACGAAATTTATCTTGGCAAATACTACGCGGTTTTATCGCGAACTTATGGTGCGCCTTATAGCTAAATTGCCAAAAAAGCTTACGCGTGGCAAATGAAGTGAGAGCTAAATTTAAAATTTAATAGCGGATTTATGGATGAAATTTTGCGAAGTTCAAAATTTTAAAATTCTAAGCCGTAGAATTTTAAAATTTAAAATGCGCGAACTGCAAATTTAGGGCTAAATTTTAAAATTCCGTAGCGATAAAATTTTAAATTCCGCACCTTAAATCCGCCTGCAAATTTTAAAATTTTACGGCGCAAATTTCGATCTATTCGTTTTATAACATTTCGCGCGAGCTTTACAAAATAAAATTTTAGTGCGCCTCGCTCTAAATAACGATAGAGCTTTCAAATGCAGGCGGAATTTTTAAGTGCAAACTTCCCGCTTCAGCAAAAATGGGTTTAAGCTTTAGGCTTTAGCGCATTAGCTCAAGCAAATTCGCTCCAAGCCTTCATGCTCCCCGTATCCTTAAATCTTTGATGCCACGACAGCGCCTCGCTTAGGATGTGCGGAGTATGCCCAGCACAGGGCTGCGCACATGCCCGCTCGAAATAATCTTTCAGTGCGTCTTGGTAAGTGGGATGTGCGATACTTATCATCGCGCGAGCCCGCTCACGAGGGCATTTACCACGCAGATCGGCGATGCCGTATTCGGTGATGATGACTTGAGTGTCGTGCTCAGTATGATCGACGTGGCTCACGAATGGCACGATAGCGCTGATTGCGCCGCCTTTAGCGAGCGATGGGCTCAAAAATAGCGACAAATATCCGTTGCGAGCGAAGTCACCGCTACCGCCAATACCGTTTTTCATCTGCGAACCCATGACGTTAGTGGAGTTTACGTTGCCGTAGATGTCCGCCTCTAGCATGCCATTCATCGATACGACGCCGAGCTTTCTGATGAGCGCTGGCGAGTTGGAGACATCTTGCGAACGCAGTATAATGTGCTTGCGGTAGAAATCGATGTTTTTTTGAAATTCCTCGACACCTGCGGGGCTAAGCGATAGCGCCGTGGCACTTGCAGTGCCTACGACGCCTCTTTTGATGAGATCTAGCATGCCGTCTTGGATCACCTCGGAGTAGCACTGCAGCCCTTGGTAGCCAGCATTTTGTAGTGAGCTAAGCACGGCGTTAGCGACGTTGCCGATGCCCGATTGTAGCGGCAGTAGCTTCTTTGCGGGAAGTCTGCCGCAAGCTTCCTCGTTTTTTAAGAATTTTACGACGTTGCGCCCGATCGCACTTGAAATTTCATCCACGGCGGTAAAATTATTGACGCGATCATGCGTCCTAGCCTCTATGACAGCGATTACTTTGGCAGGATCTACATGCATATAGAGGCTGCCTACGCGATCGCCTACGTGCTTGATCGGCAGATCCGCAGCGTGCGGAGGTAGGCGCAGATCCGTAACGTCGTGAATACCCTCCAGCTCAAGCGGCTGATAGTAATTCACTTCTAAAATAACGCGATCGGCGATATCGAGCCAGGCTTGGTTGTTGCCTAGCGATGTGGACGGCACGAGCTCGCCGCTTTCTTTAATCGCCACTACTTCGATCACGGCAAAGTTTAGATGTGGAAAAAAGCCAGCTTTAAGCTGCGCGGCAAGGCTTGATAGATGCACGTCCGTGTATCGTACGGCGCCGCTATTTATCGCACGGCGCATATCGGCATCCGTAAAAAACGGCGCGCGAAAGCTCACGGCACCTGCTTTTGCCAAAACTCCGTCTAAAAGCAGATCGGTCGATGCGCCCGTAAAAATTTCGATTTGATAGGGCTCGCCTTTTTTGTGCAGCGTTGTCGCTCGTTGCGCCAGAGCCTGCGGCAGCGCTAGTGCGCAGCCCGCCCCAACAAAGCCGCTAAAGCCCACCGATGCGCCATTTGGGATCAGTTCGCAGGCTTTCTCGGCGCTCATAATTTTTGATTTTAGATATTCGTTTTGCACGCGTGAGTTCATTTTCCGTCCTAGCCGTGATTTGGGCAAAATTATAATATTTTTGCGCTAAATTTCAAAATCTAAAATTTCGTGCACGAGCTAGGCTATAGAGCAAAATATGGGGGGTGCGGTCGGTTGGGATACGCCGCAAACGCTTCCGATTAGGCTTTTTTTGCTTCGGCGGTTTGCAATACCCGCTTGCGCGAGCGCTCGGTAAATAGGATTTTAAGCGTGATTGAAGCTTGGTTAATGATCTAGCTACGATATCATTAAACGCTTATCTCACACCAAATCTTGCGGAATTTAGGCGCAAAATTTACGCATAATTTATGAGCTGCGATATTTAAATTTAAGCTTCCTTTTGCAATTTAATCGCTCGCCGCACTCAAATTTAAATCCCCAACTTGTAATTTTAAAATAGATGTTTTGAAATTTATCGCTCGTGGCGTTCAAATTCCGCGTCTAGCGAGCCTTGAACTCATATTTGAAATTGCATCACTTGCGGTGCACGCCTTTGCACGCCGCGCTTGGATTTTAATTCCGCATTAATTGAAATTCCCCCTGTCTGGAATTCTTGCCTCTTCGCACAAGACGGCGGTTTAAAATTTCAGATTTCGCGCTTTTTTTGGGGGCGACTCGACGTAGATACGCAAAATTTTGATATTTTACGCTTGCAAAATTCTAAAAATTATATCATCGTCACGGATAGATTGCAGATTTTGTTTAAATTCTAGTTCTTAAAATTGTAGCTTCAGCCGTTACACGAGATTTTTAATTCAAAGAGCATTGCCGCGCAAATTCTAATCTCTGCTGAGCCCAAAAATTGACAACGCTTAAGACACAAATTTAAACGCGTTTTAGAATTTAAAATTTAGCCCGCCTTGTTACCATTTTCGGTCGAGCTTTATAAAATTTCGGCAAATTTTATACTTGCAAAATTTTAAACTCTATCGCCGCAAAATAGGGCAAAATTTCATCTCTGCGGCTTGCCGTCGCCGAATTTTGCGACTATCTCATCGCTGCAGCTCTCCTTGGGCGCCCAGCCTTCGCGCTTCATCCGCGCCAGATTGTCGCATGCCTCCTGCGAGCCGCCTTCGCAAAGCTCGTCGTATATCACGAGGCTACGGCACTGCCCGCTCGCAAAGCTCTCCAGCGCCGCGGCGTTGCCTAGACAGGCTCGCTCGCGCAGATCGCTCATCGCGCGCCCGCCTGCGCCGCCCATTTTATCTCCCTGCTTCCGCTCGGCGAGGGTGGCGAGCTCGCACGCATCTGCGAAAAAGCCCTGCGCTTTGAGGCGGTTTCGCACGACGCCGCGACCGCCCAGCTCGTATCTCATCGCCGCTTCGTAGCATGCGGCGGCGTCCTTTTTGCTGCATTTTGCTAAAAGCGCGCTGGTTTTTGCGCCGCTAAATTTAAACTCTTTGGCTTCGCTGCCCGCGCTTGCCAAACTAAGCGCCAGCGCCGCAGCCAGCGCAAGCTTTAAAGCTTTCATCTTTACTCCTTTTTCGTTTATCCGCTCGCACGCTTCGATTTACCGCCTCATCGCGCTGTACCCGTTGCCCGCTAAAATTTAAAAGGCTCACGCGCCTTATTTGCGATCGAAGCTTGGAATTTTATCGCCTCTGCCGCGCTAATTTTTCGGCAGCAGATCGAGCACCGCGCAGGCGCGCTTGTTGTGCATTTTACACGCTTTATCTAGCGCTTTCCCCGAGAGCTCAAAGCTTTGAGGGGTGCCGATTCCTTGTAGATATTTGACCGACAGCTCGTAGCAAGCTTCGCTACTGCCGGCATCGCACTGCTCGCGAAAAAGTTCAAACGACGCCACGACGTCCTTCTCCACGCCCAAGCCCCGCCCTAGCGCATCTGCGTAGAAAAAGCACGACAGCTGATCTTTTCGTTCGCAGCCGCTTTTCAGACCACGCGTGACGCGCTCGCAGGAGCCTTCGTCGCTTTTTACGATGCAGCTTTGCAGATCCGCCCGTGAAATTCCGTCCGTTTGGATGACCGCATCGGCGCTGCTTTGCGAGCCGGCGCTTGCTCCGCCGCTCTTTATAAAGCGCGCGTTTTGCGTGGCAGTTTCGCCGATACTCGTTGTTTTGTCCGTTTTGCCCGCCGCAGAAGCTTTATCCGCTGGCGCGCTCTCGCCGCAGTTTGCCGCAAGTGCGCAAAGTAGCGCCAAAAATAGAAATTTTTTCATACCAGCCTCCGTTAAATTTCGCGCCATTTTAATTAAAAATGCTGAATTTAAGAGAAATACGCTTCGCCTTAAATTTCAGCTCTATGTCGCAACGCGTTTAAAGCGCGAAATTTAAAGTGCGGCGCCGAAGCGATCGATCACAGGCTCTTTAGCGCCGCGAGTACGTTTTGTGCGTCCTGCTCGGGTTCAGCGATGCGGCTAAAGCGCTTTATCTCTTTGCCGCCTCGAAAAATCAGGGTTTGGCGGTGGTAAAATTTCTTCCCATCGCCGGTAGTGAAGGTTTCGAGCCCAAGCGGCGCTTCAAGCTCGAATTTTTTGTCGTTTATGAACTCAAACGAGGCGCCCGTAGCGCGCTTAAACTCGCTCGTGCCCGCCTCGCCCATGCTGCCTACGGCGATAAGCTCAAAGCCGAGGGCTTTTATCTGCGCAAGCGCGCTCTCATAGGCCTTGCATTGAAGCGTGCAGCCCGTAAGCCCCGCCGCATCACGCAACTCTGCGGGCAGAAATTTGCCGCTGTCGCCCATTTTCGGATAGGTAAAAACCACGCAATTTTTCGGTAAATTTATCATCTCTCGCCTTTTGATCGAAATAGGTCGCAAAAATAGCATAAAAAATCTTAAACCCGCTTAACGGATGAAATTTTAATAAAATTTATCCCACATTTCGGGCTTTTACTCGTTGTTTCCCGCGATCGTTTCGATTAGTTTGCGTTTGTTGCGGCGGTTGTAAAGCACCGACGAAAGGAGCGATAGCGCGATGAATAAGATCCCCACGGTGCCCGTTATGATCTCGCTTACTTCAAATTTCAGCTTGGCAAACATTATAAACGCCAAACACGCGATAGCATAGTGCGCGCCGTGCTCCAGATACGCGAAGTGCGACAGCGTGCCGCGAGCGATGAGATACAGCGTGATGGAGCGCACGAACATCGCGCCAGCACCTAGCCCCAGCATAATGATGAAGATATTATCGCTTAGCGCAAACGCGCCGATCACGCCGTCGAAGCTAAAGCTCGCGTCCAGAGTTTCTAAATACAAAAAGCCCGCGAGACCGTTTTTTACGCCGTCCGTGCCGAAAAGGCGGTCGAAGCAGGAGATGAGCAGATAGAGCAGGATCGCGCCGAAATACGCCGCGCCGAGCGTAGCCGAGCCCATTTTAGCAAGCAGCACGAGCCCCGCGGCTAGAGCGATCAGCGTGGGCACGTTTGGAATGCGCTTTAAAAATCGCACGAGCCCGTTATTTTCGATTATGCCCAGCCAGTGTAGCTCGCGCTGCGCATCGAAGAAAAAATCGCAAAAGACCATCAGCAAAAAAGCGCCCCCGAAAACATAAATTTGCGCCTCGTTCTCGCTTAAAATTTCATGGTAGCGGTGCGGCTGCTTAAGCGCTAGCACGAGGGTTTCCCAAAGACCCAGATGCGCGCTAGCCGCGACTATTAGCACGGGGAATAAAAACCTCATGCCAAAAACCGCGATCGGAATGCCCCAGAGGATAAATCTGCTCTGCCACACCGGCGCCATATCTTTTAGCACCTTGGCATTGACTACGGCGTTGTCGAAGCTAAGGCTGATTTCGAGTGCGCACAAAAGTGCGCAGATATAAGCGGCACCCGCACCGCCGATATAAAACGCGATAGCAAGCGCAATTAGGCTTACTACAAAAGAGGAGTAAAAATATTTCATCGCTGTCCTAGCCGATTTTTTGCGCGATTTTAGCAAAATTTAGCCCTAAATTCTATATAATTGCAAAAATTCCAAAAAAGGCAAACGATGCTTACCAATCCCGTATTTATCAGTATCTGTGTGATGTGCGCGCTATGCTTGCTGAGGTGCAACGTAATGCTCGCGATCCTAATCGGCACGATATGCGCCGTGCTCTCAAGCAATATCCCGCTGGGCGATGCCATAAATTTATTCATAAACGGCAACCCTGAAAACGCCGGTAGCCTCGGTATGGGCGGAAATTTAGAAACCGCGCTTTCATATCTGCTGTTAGGCGTCATCGCAAGCGCGATCTCAAAGACGAACTTAACGGCGATCTTGGTGCGCGCGGTGGCAAATTTAATCAGCGACAAAAAATACGTCTTTATCTTTTCGATCGCCTTTTTTGCGTGCTTCTCACAAAATTTAATCCCCGTGCATATCGCCTTTATCCCGATTTTGATCCCGCCGTTAGTCAAGATCATGAACTCGCTAAAGATCGACCGCCGCGCCGTAGCGTGCGCGCTGACGTTCGGCTTGCAGACGCCGTATATGGCGCTGCCGCTGGGATTTGGACTTATCTTTATGGGGCTAATCGAAAAAAATATGAACGCAAACGGCATCGCGGTAAGCCTTGGCGACATATCAAGCGTGATGTGGCTAAGCGCCGTGCCGATGCTCGTGGGCCTCATCCTGGCCGTGATCTACTACCGCAAGCCGAGGGAGTATGCCGAAACCAAACAGAGCCTGGACGCACATTTTAGCGAGCTTAGGATGGGTATGCGCGAATGGGGTGCGCTAGCGGGTATCGCGGTGTGCTTCGCGGTGCAAATTTGGATCAAATCCCTTCCGTTTGCCGCGCTTAGCGGAATTTTAGTAATGCTTGTGAGCAAAGGCATCGAGTGGAAGAAGCTCGATAATGTATTTGACGAGGGCGTGCATATGATGGGCTATATCGCGTTTTTGATGCTGATCGCCGCAGGATACGGCACGATCTTAAAAGAAACCGGCGGCGTGAACGAGCTGGTGCACGTAGCGAGCACTTTAAGCGGCGGCAAGCTAGGCGGTGCGCTGCTGATGATCGGCATCGGACTGCTGGTGACGATGGGTATCGGCTCGAGCTTCGGCACGATCCCTATCATCGCTACGATATATTGCCCGCTAGCCGCGCAGCTTGGCTTTAGCACGGCGGCGACGATCTTTATCATCGGCGTGGCTGCGGGTATCGGCGATGCAGGCTCGCCTGCGAGCGATAGCACGCTCGGGCCTACCGTGGGGCTGAATATCGACGGCGAGCATAGCCATATGTGGGATACCTGCGTGCCGACCTTTATTTTCTTTAATATCCCGCTGATCATATTCGGCATAATCTTTTCGATGATGCTTTGAAATTTTATAAAATTTAGCCGCGCGGCTTTGCTTTTAAATTTGCCTGCGCGATTTTGCCAAAATTTATCTGCGTCGCTCGCACGATCGGCTTAAATTTAACCGCTCGCGGCGCGTTGATGAAAATCATTGCTAAAATTTGAAATTTCGCATAAAATGGGCGAAATTTCATAGCAAGGAGCGGCGGTGGAACGAATTTATCCTTACGTGCAGATCGTGCATCTCATCTGCGCCATTATCTTTTTGGGCTACATATTTTTCGACGTCGTGATTTTTTCACGGCTTAAAGGCACGCTGGGCGCGGATTTTGAGCGCGTTAAAAAGGCGATTGGCTCGCGCGCGATTAAGATCATGCCGGTTTGCCTTTTTACGCTGATAATCACCGGCGGAATGATGATGAGCCGTTGGGTCGGAAGCGCTAACGGCGGGTATTTCGGCACGCCGCTTCAAAAAATCTTTATGCTAAAAGTCACGCTCGCGCTCATCATCGCCGTGTGCGTAGCGATAAATTTGAGCTGCCGCGCGATGGGAAGGCCCGCGCCTGAGTTTTTACGAGCGAACATCCACAAAATCGCCTTTGTATTCGGCTTCATCATCGTGCTTTGCGCTAAGCTTATGTTTGTAGTATGATTTATAGCGCAAAATTTAGCGCTGGCGGCACGCTTTTATCGCGAAATTCTGTAGCGTGGCACAGATTTAATTTTGCTTGCTTTTAAAATACGACGCTTGCTAAAAATTTTAAAATTCCAATTTATCGAGCGGGCATAGGGATTTAAGAATTTTAAATTCCGCCGCGTCTGCACCAAAGCACGAAATTTTAAAATTTCACTCCTTTCTTGTGCTGTTTTGTCAAACGCAATCTGCAAAATTTAATCTCATAAAATTTTAAAATTTCATCGCAAGCTTTAAAGTGCTCGTAAAATTTCTCGCTCAATCCTACGCTGAAAATTTTGTAAAATTCTGTGGCTTTAAAATTTTGCAAAATTTTAAAAATTTTAAATTCTATCGCTAGGATGCGGATGAAAACTCTAAAAAAAGCTCGCGTGGAATCGAAGCAAACAATGAAAAAGCGAATTTATTTAGCGACTTTACTTACTATTTAATAATCATTAAAGATATAAAAAGCTAAAATTGCTTTTCGCCTGCGGGCGAATTTAATGTCTGCTTGCCATTCGGGCGGGATTTTGAGGTTTTCCGTAGCCGTGGCAATGGTTTTGAAATTATTTATGAGAAAGGAAAAAGGATGAAGAAATTTCTCTTAAGTCTGCTCGTCGCAGCTTTGGCTAGTAGCGCGCTTTGCGCTAGGTCGCTCTCCGAGATCAAAAGTAGCGGAGTGCTTAGAATAGGCGTTTATGACGCGCAACCACCATTTAGCAAGATAGAAGACGGCGTGCATCAGGGCTTTGAGGTCGATATGGCAAACGCCATCGCTAAAGATATGCTTCCATCAGGCGGAAAAGTGGAGTTTACCTCCGTGCTTGCAAATCAGCGTATAAAATTCCTACAAGAAGATAAGGTGGATGCGGTTATCGCAACTCTTACCGTAACTCCGGAGCGCGAGAAGCAGGTAGATTTTACGACCCCGTATTTTAGCGTCAATATAGGCATTTTAACCCGCGTCGAAGATAAGATTAAATCTTTAAACGAATTGCAAGATAAAACTATTTTGGTTCTTAGCGGCGGTACTGCAGAAACATACTTTGAAAAGCAAGGCTATAATATCGCCAGATGCGATAACGCAAATGCCTGCTATAAGGCGCTAAAAGCTGGGCAGGGCGACGGGTATGCCGACGATAACCTAGTCGTGCTGGCTTATCCGGTATTAGATAAAAAGGTTGAAGTAAATATCAAAAATTTAGGCACTTCGGATTTCTTAGCCATCGGCGTAAAAAAGGGCAATTCGGAGCTTTTGGATTTTCTAAACGGCGAGCTAATCAAGCTAAGCAAAGAGGGCTTTTTCAAAAATTCGTTCGATAATTTCATCGAGCCTTACTACAAAGGAACTGCAGAGAAAAAGTATTTCTTGCTGGATGATCTTTATAGCTTGCTGTAATTTTAAAAAAGGGGGACGCTATGAAAAAGATAATCTTGGCGTTAATGCTGGCTGCGTGTTCGCTTCTTAGCAACACTTTGACTCAAATCAAAGAAAAAGGGGTTATTCGAATCGGTATAGATGGCTCATCTCCGCCGTTTAGTGTCGCTAAAGCTGGCGAATATAGCGGCTTTGAGATACTCTTAATCGAAGGGCTTGTTAAAGAAATTTTCGGTGATAAAGGCAGCAAGATACAATATGTCGTAACGGTAGGCGATGATCGTATAAAAGCGGTGCAGGATAACAGAGTTGATTTGGATATCGCACTAATCTCGGTTACAAAAGAGCGCGAGAAGCTGGTAGATTTCTCCGATCCATACTTTAGCGTAAATATCGGCGTGCTAACTCGTAGCGACGATAATATCAGAAAGGTCTCCGATCTAAACGGAAAGACTATACTGGCGCAGCCCGGTACTACTGTGTTTGATTACTTTACGAAACAGGGCTATAACGTAGTACCGTGTGCGAGCGCGAATGAATGCTTTAATGATCTAAAATCGGGTAAGGGCGACGGATACGGCGATGATAATCTACTTGTATTTGCTTACGCTGTAGTCGACCGCAAAGTCGAAGTAAATATCAAGAATTTAGGCTCGACGGACTTCCTGGCCATCGCGGTGCAAAAGGGCAATACCGAGCTGCTTAACGCGGTAAATGCGGGACTAATTGAGCTAAGTAAAAAGGGTTTTTTTACAAAAATTTTTGATGAGAGTATTGAGCCTTTTTATAAAGGCACCATTGATAAAAAGTATTTCTTGCTGGACGATCTTTACAGCTTGTTTTAATTTAAAGTGGCGATGGACGGAATTCTATTCGCCGGCAAATTTTAGTAAAATTTAAAGGAATTTTATGAAAAAGATTATATTTGCATTATTAATCGCTTCATGTTCGTTATTTGCTAACTCTTTAGCGCAGATCAAAGAAAAAGGGCTCATTCGTATCGGAATAGACGGCTCACTGCCGCCGCTTAGCGTCTCCGAGGACGGCAAATACAGCGGTTTTGAAATTTCGCTTATCGAAGAGCTCGTGAAAGAAATTTTCGGCGATAAGGGCGGCAAAATCGAATATGTCGTAACTCTGGGCAATGATCGTATCACAGCCGTGCAAGATAACAAGGTCGATTTGGATATCGCGGCGATTACGGTTACGAAAGAGCGCGAGAAACTAGTGGATTTTTCAAACCCTTACTTTAGCGTAAATATCGGCGTACTAACCCGTAGCGATGACAATATCAAGACAATAAACGACCTGCAGGATAAAGAAATTTTAGCAGAGCCCGGCACTACGGCGTTTGATTATTTTAATAAGGAAGGCTTTAAAGTTATCTCATGCGCTAGTTCTAGTGAATGTTTCCGAGCGCTAAAATCCGGTCGCGGCAGCGGCTATGCAGACGATAATATGGTAGTTTTGGGTTATTCGGTTGTAGATCGCAAGGTAGAGGTAAATATCAAGAATTTAGGCACGACGGACTTTTTAGCTATCGCGGTGCAAAAAGGTAACGATGACTTGCTAAACGCCTTAAACGACGGGCTTGTCAAGCTCAGCAAAAACGGCTTTTTCAAGAAAATTTTTAACGACAGCATCGATCCTTTTTACAAGGGCAAGGCTGAGAAAAAATATTTCTTGTTAGATGATCTTTATAAAATGTTTTAATTCAAAGGACAAAATATGAAAAAAATTCTACTAAGTATTTTGCTGGGTGCTGGCGCGCTTTGCGCTAATTCCCTAGCAGATATCAAGCAAGCAGGCGAAATTCGCATAGGCTTGCAAGATTCCCAGCCTCCGTTTAGCTTCGATGATAACGGCACGCTGAAGGGCTTTGAGGTTGACTTGGCAAACGAGCTAGTCAAAAATCTATTTGGCAATAAAAAGATCAAAATCGACTTTATCGCCGTAGCATCTAAAGATCGCGTCCCCTCGCTAGAGCAAAATAAAGTAGATCTCATCATATCCAAGCTTACCGTCACAAAAGATCGCGTTCAGAAAGTCGATTTTTCTTACCCGTATTATTCAGTGCAAATTGGCGTGCTAAGCCGTAAGGATGATAATATTTCAAGAATCGATCAGATCGCGCATAAAAAAATTCTAAGCGTTAAAGGCACAACTGCCGAGGAGCACTTCAAAAACGCGGGCTATGAGATTGCGACATGTGCCGACGCGAATGAGTGCGTCGCTAGGCTAAAGGCTGGCGAGGGCATAGGCTTTGCCGACGATAATACGGTCGTACTCGGATACGCTAGAAACGACGCCACACTTGATGCAAAAATCATCAACCTCGGCAAGGTAGATTATATCGCTGTTGCCCTATCTAAGGGCAATACCGAGCTACTTGATGCGGTTAATAGCAGCCTGGTAAAAATGTATAAAGCGAAATTTTTCCATAAGGCTTTTGACGAGGATATCAAGCCATACTACGGCGGCAAGATCGATAAAAAGCACTTTACGCTAGACGAGGTTTATAGCCTGTTTTAATTTAGACGTATTTAAAATTTTAAGGCGTCCTTTGACGTACAAACATACGCGCAGCTGCGATATTTGATCGCAGCTCGCTTTTGCCGCCAAGGCTTCGGCGGCAATTTATAATTTAAATTCCGTATTTTTACGGATCCCGGTTGCGATATAAAATTTTATGAGATTTTGATATGCAGTTACGAAAGATTGTGGCTTATAAAAGATAGCCGGTCGCAAGAAATTCTAATCCGAGTAGTAAAATTTTATATCCTTTTTCAGTTGCATCGGCAATATATTAAATTTAGCCCTAAAAATTTTAGAAAAATGCGATAAATTATTGTATCCGACCATTTTAGCAGCTTCGTTTACGCTGATTTGATCTAGACTTAATAGCTCTTTTGCAATTCCAAGCCGCTCATTTGTCAGCATTGCATAAACGCTCGTGCCAAAATATGCTTTAAAATCCCTTTTTAGTGCAAATTCGTTCGTGGCGCAAAGATGAGCAAGCTCTTTAATGCTAGGTGGATTTTGCATATTTTCGAGTAATATTTTCTTTGCTTTTTGGACTGTTTTTATGCGATTTTCATCAAGATTAAGCGCATTTTCGGGCTCATTAAATTTATGAAAACTTCTATAAAGCATCTCTAAAATTTTACTTTCCATAAAAATTTCGCGCATTTTGCCGTCGTATATCGCGGCATTTTCGATTTCTTTAAGGATGATATTTTGCACGGCGCTTGTTTTAAATTTCTTCATGCAAACGGCTTGATCTAAATTCAAATTTTTTAAAATTCCCAGCTCATTCGCAAAAGCGGTGCTAAGCGCTATGCATGAGCTTTTATAGTGTTTATTTTCAAGCTCGTGAACGCCACGCAATTTGCTTTGCATAGTTCCGAGCCAAAACTCACCTTTATTCAAGACGAATTGATCTTTATCCGATCTGAAGCAGATAGGATTTTCGCCCGTATTGAAAAATAAAAATGAATAGCGGCTGCCCCGTTCGTGGCGATGCAAAAGGAAATCTCTGCAAATTATATCGCTGCTATAATATCCTATCTCTCCGCCCGTATAAAAAGAGCTAAAGCCGAATTTTATACTTTCGCTTTCAAGCTCGGTTTTGTTATACCCACATTGCTTGGACGGCTCAATGTCGTTAGATATTTTTTGTAAAAAATCATCTAAACTTATCTCTTTACTCATCTTATCCCTTTAGCGTTTAAAATAATCCCTCTGCCGTTTAGTATTTCTTGATAATGCATATCTTATTATAGTAAAATGAGTTTAAATTTTAATAATAAAAGGGGCGTTTGTGCGCGCAATATATAAATTATCGCTGATTGCTGCTATAGCGACAGCCGGAATATCGAGCGAGATAGAAAAACAGGACAAAAGCGTAAATTTGGGCGAAATTACCGTAGTCAGTGCTACGGGCTATCGGCAAAATATCCAAGACGCACCCGCTTCTATCTCCGTTCTTACGCAAAAAGAGATACAAAAGCGCAACTACCAAGATATCTCCGCAATGGTAGAGGACTTGCCGAGTGCCTTTACCGCAACGCTAGGCGCTGCATCGAGAAAAGGCATAAGCCTAAGAGGTCTGTCTCAAAAATATACGAAAATTTTAATCGACGGCAAGCCCGCGACCAGCGATAGCGCTTATAAAGGATTAAGAAGTATTGGCAGTAGCCAGAATTTCTTGCCTCCCGCAAATGCGATAGAGCGCATAGAGGTCATCCGCGGTCCTATGAGCTCGCTTTACGGCAGCGACGCTATGGGCGGAGTAATAAATATCATCACCAAGGGCTTTTCAAATGAGCCTAGCGGCAATGTAAACGGATACTATACTTTCGCTAAAAAATCGCAAATAAAAGGTGATTATCAAACGGGTTTTTATCTAAACGGAGCTATCGTCCCGGACGTGCTAGGTATCGCACTTTACGGCAGATTTTTTGAAAAGATAGAGGATAAAGAGCCTTATGCGAATAGAAATAATGAAGAGACGAATATAGGCGCAAAACTGATGTATAACGTAACGCAAAATGATGAGGTAACGCTTGATTATCGTAAAGTAAATAATAAATTTAGGCGTACATACGGGCGTACGCGAACAATCTCGGGAGGCAATAACGATATTGCGAAAGAGGATATGAAAGGCTACACTGCAAGCCTGTCTCACCAGGGAAAATACGATAAGTTTATGATAGATAGCTATGCAAACTACGATAGCATGAAAGAAAGCGGCGCCCAGGATCTGCGTCTTAGAACGACTACGTTAAATTCTAAAGGCTCATATTTTTTCGATTCAAATGCTTTGAGTTTGGGCGTACAATATCGAAGCGAGAGATTAAACGAAGCCGCTACTACCGCAGATGAGGCAAATGTCAAAAGATGGGATTATTCGATCTACGGCGAGGATGATTTTTATCTAACTGATGATTTAACACTAACCGGCGGAATCAGATATAACCGCGATAAGGACTATGGCGGCCATATATCGCCGCGCGCTTATGCCGTTTATCGTTTAAACGAAAGTTTTTCTATTAAAGGCGGCGTTTCGACGGGATATTCAACTCCGGATATTAAGCAGCGTAGCGAGGGCCTTGCCCTGCCATTTGCAGGAGGCCAGGGAGCGCAGATAGGCAGAAGCTCTTTAAAGCCTGAAAGCAGCATAAGCTACGAAGGCGGGTTTTCTTACGACGATAACGATAAATTTAACTTTAGCGCTACCGCGTTTTATACCAAAATCAAAGATGGAATTTCTACCAAATTAATTTGCCGCCCAAGACCGGGAAATCCTTGCGTGCATAACGGCAAAACTTACAGACGCGGTATTTGGGACACTATAAATATCGGGGAAGCCGAGGTTAGGGGTCTAGAGCTAAGTAGCGATTATCAAATTTTAAATAATTTGAAGCTGCATGCAAACTACGCCTATACGAAATCCGAGCAAAAAACGGGTAGCGAGAAGGGCAAAACCTTAAATAATTTTCCAATCCATTCGGTAAAGCTAGGATTTGATTACGACGTAAGCTCCAAGCTAAATTTATGGTCGCAAATAAATTATTATAGTAGGACGCGCGATAGCCTAAGCTACGATGAGGATATCCGCTCATACACGCTTTTTGATCTGGGCGCGAGCTATAAAGTCACAAAAGACGCAAGTTTAAATTTTACGCTTTATAACATATTCAACGAATTCGTACTAACGCGCTCGGGAAATTATCAAATGATGGTCGTAGACGGGATGAAGGCGCAGGTTGGATTTAACGTGAACTTTTAAATTCGCGGCGCATAAATTTCGTCCGCGGATTTAAAATTTAAGGAAATTAATGGCGATTCTAAAAAGGAAAAAATTTTGGTTCAACGTCCATCTTGTTTTGACGCTTATATGCTGCGTACCGATCTTAATCATAGCCCTTAGCGGCGCTATTATCTCGTATCATGATGAGATTATAGATGCGTTAAATCAAAGCAAATCTTTCGTGCGCCCGAGCGAAAAAGACGCTCTTAAGCCCGCCGAAATTTTAAATATTTTCAGAAAAGTCAAGCCCGGTTTTACGCTCAGTTATTATAGGATTCCTCAAAATAAAAACGAAGCGATTAGGCTTTCTGGCACAGATTCTAGCGGCGAGTTTAAATCATATTTTATAGATCCTTATAACGGCGAAATTACTTCGGAAAATATAGGCGATACGTTTATCGGCGTAATGCTAAACCTACATACCAATCTGGGATTTGGGCTAAGCAAAAACGAAACTCTGCGGGTAATAGGCAAAAATATCGTGGCGCTTAGCACGGTTATGTTTATTTTGGTCTTAATTTCAGGCGTGGTGATCTATTATCCTAGCTTTAGAGGAAAGATTTTACGCGCATTTAGGATAAATTTTAAAGCGAGAGGTTACACGTTTTTATATAGCTTGCACGGCGCGGTCGGAGCTTTGCTACTGCCCGTTTTGCTTACGATAAGCGCTAGTGGGCTTTATTGGTCGTATGATTGGATAGCCAAAATCACCAACAGAGCGCTAGGCGAAAAGGAAATTTTTAGAAAAACGAGTTTTACCGAAGTGCGAGGATTTTCGCTCGAGGATGAAGATAAAATTTTAAATTTGCAGACGGCACTTGATATTTTTAAGCGTGAACGCGGTGAAAACTACGAATTCTTTAACATCATCGCTCAAAAAGATGGAGAAAATTTTATGATCTTTTATTTCGATAAAGGCGAAGAGAGCGAAAAGCATATGAACACGATGAGCGTGAACGTTAAAAAGGGCATCTTGCGGCATGCTCGCTATGATGATGCGAAAAGCACCATGCCGCGCCCTTTTGCTATACATAAAGCCGTTTTGAGCGTGCATTCGGGCTATATCTTCGGCGAGGCGGGTAAGTTCTTATTTTGCGTAGCGGCGATTTCAGTGTTATTTTTTATAGTTACGGGATTTTGGATGAGCATAAAAAGAATTTATAAGAAAAGATAAGTCTACGAATTCAAAGCGGAGAGATAGCTTATCCGCGGCGTAAATTTAAAATTTTACCCGAAGCAATATCGCTTCTTTTCAGCTAATAAAATTTTATGTGTAGCGCTTTGAAATACTATGTGCAGAGTCTTTTTAAGCCTTGCGCCGCATCTTGATTTTGTTAAATTTGCTTTGGCGTTTTAACTGCATTCATTTGCCGCTCATAAAATCTCTAATATTTTGCGCGATCATTTTTATTAGCCGCTTGCGAGCCTCTATGCTCGCCCATGCTATGTGAGGCGTGATGATGACATTGCAGCGATTTTTTACTCGCAGCAGCGGATGATCCGCCTTCATCGGCTCTGTTTGCAGCACGTCAAGCGCCGTGCGTAGGCCTCGCTCGTCCACGGCGCGAGCCAGCGCGTCCTCATCCACGATGCCGCCGCGGCCGAAATTCATCAAGATCGCCCCCTCTTTCATCTTCGCAAGCTCCGCCTCGCCGATCAATCCCGCCGTTTTTTCATTTAGCGGGGCGTGTATCGAGATGATATCACAAGCTCTCAAAAGCGCATCCAAGCTCACTCTGGCAAACTCGCCGTTATCGTTCGCGCCGCTGGTGGAGTAGTATCTCACGTTCGCGCCGAATGCGGCGGCGATGCGGGCGACCTTTGCGCCGATCTGTCCAAGCCCGATGACGCCGAATTCTTTGCCGTAAATTTCGCTGATGGGCGCGTCAATGTGAGTAAAAATTTCGCTCTCGCACCATTTGCCGCTACTGCCGTAATCCGCGTAGTATCCGAGCGCGTTGGTTAGCGCAAACAGCGACGCGAATGTCTGCTGCACGACGCTGTTCGTCGAATAGCCCGCCACGTTTTTCACCGCGATGCCGCGAGCCTGCGCGGCCTGCATGTCGATGTTATTCGTGCCCGTGGCGCTGACGCAGATCAGCTTAAGCGCGGTTTGCGCCATGATCTCATCCGTGATTAGGACTTTGTTGGTTATGACGACGCCCGCGCCGGCTAGGCGCTGTGCGGTTTGCGCGGGCTCGGTCATTTCGTAACTTTCAAACTCGCCCAAGCTCGCGATCTCGCTAAGATCGGCATTGCTTCCCAGCGTCGCGGCATCCAAACATACGATTTTCATATTTCCCCCTTTGCGTTTTAAAATTTTAAGTCGTAGCAGCGCGGCTAAATTTAGCCGTCAAATTTCGTTGCGCGGTCGGAGCGCGGCGCTTAAACGGTAAATTTTAACCTGCAAAATTTAGCTATTGCGGAAATTTGCTCTCGCGAAATTTTATTATCGCGAATTCCGCTCTTGCTAAAATTTTAATGCTCGCAGCGCTCGGGGCGTTAAATTTTAGAATTTTAATTCGCATAGAAATAAGCGGTAAGTTTTACCGCCGCTAAACCCTGCGTCTAAATTTTGAAATTCTAATTTGCGCCGAAGTGAGAGATCAATTTTTGCCGCTCGCGTTTAAATTTTAAAATTTAGCTCGCGCAAATCTTGCTCTGCACGGAATTTAGTTCGCGTCATTTAGCCTGCTCGAAATTTTATCTGCGCAGAATTCCAGTAGCGACGCTACGTTAAATTTTGCCGTAGCCTCCAGCGTTAAATTTCACCGCCGCCCAGCGATAAAATTTACCGCCGCGAGAGCCTTGCCGCCAAAGCTACTGCCAAAATACTCCGCCTTAAAATTTCTCAAATTTTTAAAATTTGCCGCGCCGCTACTTCGCGTCCTCGATGTAGTGCCCCACAAATTTTGAGAGATTATTGAGTATCTCGCCGCCCTTGCGGAAGCCTAGCGCGCAGCCCTCAAAGGCGAAAAATACCCCCGCTTGGTAGCTCTGGGCGCGCTCGTCTTTGTTTAGCTCGTAAAATTCCTGATATAAAAATTTCTGATTTCCGTAGTCGCCGCCGTTTTCCTCTATCTTTCTGCCGTCGGCGTCGAAAATTGCCACATTCGCCCCCTCACGCGCCAAAAACGGCTTTTTGATCATCTTTTTGCCGATGATCGGCGAAAAGGAGCTTTGCAGCAGCAGCGGGTGGTTTGGATACAGATCCCACAGGATTTTCATAATCCCCTTGCTTTGAAAAAGCAGCGTGTATGCGGGGTTTAAAATGATCGCCTTTTGATTTTGCACGATGTTTTTTAGCAGTATCGCAAGCTCGCCCTCCTCGATCGCGATCGCCTCCCAAGGGATCAGCTTAAACCAATACTCGTAGTTTTCGCCGTCAAAAAACACGCCCTCTTCGTCGTTAAATTCCACCTCGTCCACGTAGGCAAAGCGCGTCTTAAAGCCCGCATCCTCCGCGGTCTGCTGCAAAAGCTTCGTCGTCTTTTCATCCTCGACGTTGCCCGCGACGCTGCTAAATAGAATTTTCCACCCCTCATAAAATTTAGAAAAGTCCTCGAGCTCGCCGTCAAGCACCACAAGCCGCTTGAAATTATCGCGCAGCGCGTCGTAGAGGTCGTTGAACTGGCTCGCCTCGTCCATACCGTTTTCTTTGAGCATCGCCCACTGGATGATCGCCGTCTCAAACACCGCCGTGGGCGTGTCGGCGTTAAATTCTATCAGCTTGATCGGCTTGCCGTCCAGCCCGCCTGCGAAATCGAAGCGCCCGTATAGGTGCCAGTGCACCTCGTTTTCCCAGCTTTGCTTGATTAGATCGACGAGGTTGAAGGGGATGCCTAGCTCGTGGAAGAGGTTATTGTCGATGACGTGCTGCGCAGCTGCGACAAACATCTCGTATAGCTCGTTTGCGGCCTCATAATACGCATCCGCCTCCGCAGCGCTCACGCACACGATCTCGTCGCTGACGTAAGGGGTCTCGTCTGCGTCCGTGTGCCAGTAAAAGCCGAGCTTTTCGAGATACTCGTTGCTTAACGGCGTTATCTTTTTTAGTTGCATAGATTTTCCTTTTTATGTAAATTTTAAAATTCCGCCCGCAGCGCAAAACAAATATAGCACTAGTCGCTGCCGGCGTATCTTGCGAGCGCGGCGAAGCAGAATAAAACGCGAGCTACGAGCTCGCACCTCTAAGCGCACCAGTTAATCAGAGCTCGGCGGGCGAGCGGTGCATTGCTCCGCTGCAGAGCGGCGCCTCTTTTGCAAGAAATACACCCTTGCAAGTAGCCCCTCCTCGGCTTCCTCAAAAACTGCGGCACGACTTGATCATGCGCCGCTGCGATCAGGATTTCGCCCGGGTAAAATTTACTCACTTTAGCACTGCTCGGCGATATAAAATTTGTCGCAATAGGCGCCGCGATACGAAATTCCGATTGCAGATGCGGTGATCAAAACTCCCGTCACAGCACGGCCTCGCTCGCCTTAATGTCGCGTCGCAATATAAAATTTTATCGCACGACGCTGCCTTTCATATCAAAATTTCGCCGCGTGGCAATACCTCAGTAAAAAATGCGATCCGATGCGCTCGGCAGCGGGCGCGAATTCCGCCTCATCATGACATCGCCGCGGCAATAATTACAAACTGCTATACGCATAGTGACGCGTAATTTTATCTTGACGCAACCTCGCCGCGTAAGGATTGTAAATCACTACGCGCACCGTAGAATTTTTTCTAGCGACAACGCATCCGAAGAACACTGCCCCCGAGCGATACGAAATTTCGTCGTATCAAATTTCACCAAAGACGTGCAGCGCGGAGCGCGCTTTCGTTTTAGCTAAAATTCTGCTGCGACGGAATTTTGCTCGCTTTCAAGTGCCGCGTGTTAAAATTTAAACTCGCCGCGCAGAGCCGCCGTATACTTCAAAGCGCGCTTAACCGCCGAAAAATCCGCCGCTCTTGCCGCTCTTGCTTCCGCCGAAAAACCCGCTCTTGCCGCTTCGCGCTTTGGCGTTTTGCTGCTTTGCTTGATTGAAGCTATCGACGCTTCTGGAGTAGGCACTCGGGCTTTTGTAGGCGGTTTGGCGCTGGCTTTGATAGGCGGGGTTGTTAAACAGCTTGCCGCCGATCCACGAGCCGATGATGGCGCCCGCGGCGCTTGCCAAGATCGCTTCGCCCAGGCTCATGCCGCCGCTGCTAAGCTGCGCATTTTGGTTTGTTAAATTTGAAGTGCCGGCGTCGATTTTAGCGTTTTCCTCGGCTAGAAGGGCTTTGGTCTCCTCATCGCTTAAAATTCTCTCCGTGCCGTCGAGCGATTTTAGGATGATCTGGGTCTTTTCGCTCGGAAATTCCTCTAAAATTTTATATTTTCCCGGCGCGATCTCTTCGAGCCTAACGAGCGCGCCCTCCTGCAAGCGGACGTTTTGCTCCTGCTCCTTGTCGTCGCAGCCCGCTAGCGAGCCCGCCATAACGAGACCGAAGCCCCCTGCTAGCGCGTATGCCGCGATTTTGCGTAGTTTCATTTAGATCCTTTCAGTGATTTTATATCTAAGCTTTGATTTATTAAAAGCTCGTTTCCCTCGACGCGGATAAGCTCGCTCTTGCCGATATTTTCGATGATTAGGCTTTGCGCTTTGAGGCGCTTTTTGCGTTTGAGCGATTTTACGAATTTTGCAAGGCTCGTCCATTCGCTACGATCGAAGGTTTTTTCTTTGATTTCGACATCATAGGGTTTGGCTTCGCGGCTTTTGTTCGAAAGCAGCGGTTTGTCGAAAAACGACAAAAAATACCTGAGCTTCTCATCGCGCTCTTTATACATCAGCTTGATTTCATCTTTCGAGGCGATTAAAATTTCCTCTTTTTCTTTGTGAAGCCTGTCCTTATCGCTTTGCAGCGCTTCGATTTTACCTTTTAGCTCGGAGATTTCTTTGATGAGATAGTCGATGAAGCTTTGAGTGCCCGCCCCGCCGCCAGTACGCGTGCTTTTTGCAGAGCCTTGCGAAGCGGGCTCGCTTTGTTGCATTTCATCATCTAAAAGCACGTAGCGTACGCCGCCGCTTTCCTCGGCGCGCAAGGAATTTCTGCGGATGCGGTTATAGACGGCTTCTTTTGAAATTCCTAAAATTTCGGCTGCTTCGCCGATCGAGACTTTTTTCATACAAAGATGCCTTTTAGCGTTTTAAGTAATTATTGCTAAATTTGCCTAAAATAGGCATTAAACACTTCGTTTACAAAGATAGATTCCGCCTTGCCGCAGCCGGCGCGCGATAAAATTCCGCTCGCTTGCGCCTGCGCGATATAAAATTTCGCTTCGCTCGCAAAGCCGCGCAAATTATTTTTTTGCTAAGCTTTTAGAATTTTAGCCCAATAATGTTGCTTAATTAAGTATATTTTTTATACACTTATAAAAAATTTTAGTATTTCAAAGGAGGCGAAATGCCCGAATCGCCTAAATATAAAAAATCCGAAATTCGCTGCAAGCTCATTTTAGACGCGGCGCTGGAGCTGTTTTTAGCCAAAGGCTACGAGGCTACGAGCTTAAGCGATATTATCGAGCTTAGCGGTGGCTCGCTATCGTCGGTTTATAAGTATTTTGATAACAAAGAAAGCCTATTTTTGCGCATCATCGAACTGCAAAGCAAAAAGCTCGATGAGCGCATGAACGAGCGCATGCGAATTAATAAAGACCTAAAATTGCGTGAGTATCTGCAGGAGTTTGCAGGGATTTATCTGGAGTTTCTTTTCGCTCCGGAAGCGATAAAATTCTACCGGCTGATACTTTTCAGCGGCTTTAACGGAGCGCTTAGCGAGAGCCCAAAAATCTTTTTAAAAAGCGGCGTGCTAGGTTCGCCGAATGCGCTGGATGAGTATTTGGCGGCGCATGCGGACGAGTTTGCGCCCGGACGCACGGCAAAAAGCCTAGCGCTATATTTTTGCTTTTTACTTAGAGAGCCGCATTTTAGTAGGTTGCTGTTTTTCGACGAAAAGCTAAATTTCAAAGCGAGCGAGCTAATCAAGGACCGCATCGATATGTTTTTGCTCGGCGTAAAAAAGCGCTAGTGGCGGATTTTACAGCGCAAATTCTGCGTTTTTCGCGCCTTTAAATTTTATGAGCGGTTTGGGGCTTAGAATTTGATTCTATCCGTTACCAAGCGCTATAAAGTGCCGCATATCCCGCGCTTAAAGTTCTAATTCTATCGGCGCAGAATTTTTAAAACGATTAGAGTCAAAATTTTTATTTTCCGTATTAAATTCTGTGCCGAAGTTAGAATTTCGTCGCGAAATTTCGCGCCTCTTGTCTGCGCCTTTAAATTTGCGCCGCTTAGATTTTAAATTTAATAAAACCTCTTATAATCCCGCGAAATTTCAGATCAAAAGGATAAAAAATGGATTATGATATCATCGTAATAGGCTTTGGCAAGGCGGGCAAAACCCTTGCCGCAAAATCCGCCGCGCTAGGCAAAAAGGTCGCTCTCATCGAGCGCTCTCCGCAGATGTACGGCGGCACCTGCATCAACGTAGGCTGCATCCCGACCAAGCGGCTAATTACCGCGAGCAAGGAAGCAGGCTTCGTAAATTTCAGCGTGCTCGGAGAGTATTTCGTACTGAGTATGCAGAAAAAGGACGAGCTCGTAGAGGCGCTGAGGGCGAAAAATTTAGCCATGCTAAAGGGAAGCCCAAATATCGACGTAATCGACGGCGAGGGCTCATTTACGAGCGCGAATTCCGTGCGCGTGCTAAGCCCTGACGGACAAACGCGTGAAATTTCGGCAGAAACGATCGTCGTAAATACGGGCTCGAGGGAGGTCGAGCCTAGCTTTGAGGTAAGCTCAGGGGTCGCTTATAGCAGCGAAGAAATTTTAAATTTAAAGATCCTGCCGAAGCATCTAGTAATCATCGGCGGCGGATTTATCGGGCTTGAGTTTGCCTCGATGTTTGCGGGGTTTGGCTCTAAAGTCAGCGTGCTGATGCGATCAAAATTTATGAAAAACGAGGATGAGGACGTGGCTGCCAGCGTCAAATCCGCTCTGCAGGCCCAAGGCGTGGAGATTATCGAGGGCTGCGAGTTTTTGAGCTTAAAGGGCGGGGAGCTAAAATTTAACCTCGCGGGCGAGAGCAAGGCAGTCGCGGCGGATGCGTTTTTATACGCCCTTGGTCGTCGCGCGAATACGAACGATCTAAATTTAGCCGCTGCGGGGGTGCAGACGGACGCGCACGGCAATATCATCACGAATGAGCATCTGCAAAGCTCGACTGCTGGCATCTACGCAGCAGGCGACGTGCGCGGCGGCGAGATGTTTACCTACACGAGCCTAGACGATTTTAGGATAATTTTTAGCGCGCTTTTCGGAGACGGCGCGCGCACTACGAAAAATCGCACGCCGCATGCAAGCGTGCTGTTTACCCACACACCGCTAGCTCGCATCGGCCTTAGCGAGAGGCAGGCAAGAGAGAGTGGGCGCGAGATCAAGGTGCTGAAGCTTTCGATGGCGGCGGTGCCGGGCGCCAAGGTCGTAGCGCACGACGAGGGAATGATGAAAGCGGTCGTGGACGCAGCTAGCGGCGAAATTTTAGGCGCGGCGCTTCACTGCGTAAACGCGCACGAGATCGTTAATGAGCTGGCGATCGCCATGGCGCTGGGTGCGAAGGCGGACTTTTTCAAAAACCAAATTTTTACGCATCCTAGCATTAGCGAAGCGCTGAACGATCTTTTCGGACAGTTTTAAATTTGAAATTTAACGGCGCTCGGGCTTGGCGATGCCCGGGCGCCCTAGCTAGGCAATGTCCTACTCCAAGCGCCCGGAACAAATTGATCGTGAAATTTAATGCGCCGGAGCGGGTTAAATAATTTGAGTCCTTGCCGCCAGTGTCTTTCTTGGTCGCTATAGCTTGGCATGTATCGTCTCATCCGCCGCTTGTAAAAAATAATTTCTAGGTTATCTTGGAATTGTTTTAAAGGAGCTGTGCGTAAAATTCTGTTAGTACCTGCCGCGTTTTATTGTTTAGAATTTCAAAAATTTATACTTTATGGATAGGCTCAAAATTTTATCTATCCCCAAAGATCAAATAGGCTAATTTTTTACTCAAATTCCCATACGCAACTACCCAGTACTCTCTTATGATATTTTTGATTTGTAAGTTATCGTCCAGAAAGTCGGCAAATATTTTAATCCTATCTTTGTCTACCTCGCCTAGCTCTTCATTCTCTTCCTCAAACGAAGCGACAATTAAATGCGACAGAGCAATCTTATCGTGGAAATTTAATGTCTTGTTTTCTAGTAGATTTAGCATAGACGTAATTTTGCCGATGTCTGCTAATTCTAGCTCCCAATCTTGCTCATCTCCCGTCGAATCTAACTCCAAAAGCTTATTTAATTTTATTGCGCTTTCTTTTCTTACGAAATAATCGGTCATTTGTTTTCCCTCATATATGTTTTTACCGCGATACTTAGACAACTGCGCCATCTAGCAGTTTCCTAGAATTTTGCAAAGCCCATACGAAATTTTCGAGCTCTACGCAGTCTTTTAATTCAAATCCAAAATTTAACAAACCTACCGATAGGGCGTCGCCATCTTTTATGACATGCGCTATTAGATTGCCTTTATGTTCTATACTCACTTTATTCTCATATCTTGTAAATTTAAAGATATTTTTCGAGCATCTTCCGTTTCTTTTTGAAAATTTCTCAAACTGCTCCGCAAAATTCGGTCTTTGATTCCCATCTTTTAGCCATAATCCCCCAGCATATAGCGCCCATATAAGCTCGTAAAAATTGATATTATGCCGAGTCTCGGTAGCAGCGACTAAAAGCTTATTCGTTTCATGGTTGATCTCTATTAAAGCCTCTCTGTCCATATGCCAAATCTCGGCTACTACTTTTTCTCTATCCGGCACGGAGGCAATTAAAAATTCAAATTCATTTTTTATCATATTAAAATCCTATTTTTTGTTTTTTACTACCTAATTTAATTTGAATGTTCTATCGTTCGAGCCTAAATTATATTTATCCCATTCTTTTATGGCGTCCCGCGCCGTACTCTTTACGCGGAATTCCTGTCCTTCTAAATTAAGCACCTATTTTCTCCATAATTCTATTAAATCATCATATCTAAATCAAATTTCTATCCATATCAAATATTTTGGGATAGTTTTTATAGTTTATTTCGATATAGTCGTTTTTTTTAAATTTTGCAGCTCGCGCTGATAAAACTTCTAAAACTACAAATTCAAATCCAAAAAATAGCTCATCCCATCCATCTTCTCCTTCTTCGAGACCTGGATCGCAGCATCCCTCAAAGTCGTCATAAAATCTAACTTTGTATATATTATTTTCATCAAACTCAACGACACCATAATCTTCAGGATTTTTCACTGGATATCCGAATATCATTGCACCAGCATTGTTTGATTTTTCCCCTTTAAAATATCATCAGAAAACAAATCATCTTTTTCCACAGCAACATTTTCGTTAATGTTAATATTTTTCTTTATTAAATCAATATTAGGCTGCCAGTTTTCCCTGTCATTATAGTAAAAAAAGTCATCAATTGCTGATTTTATCTCATTATAAACAATTTTATCATTTGAAAATTTTACTATTTTTTTAGATGGATGAACATTCACATCTATTTCCTTTGGATCAGCATTATAAAAAATAATGGCAAAAGGATATTTTCCCTTCATTAACTTAGTGTAATAGCCATCTATAACAGCTCTCTCAATAGTTGCCGACTTCACATACCTATTATTTACAAAAGTAAACATAAAATCCTTTGAACTTCGTAAAATTTCCACATTTCCCAAATATCCATATTCAAATTTTTTCAAATTTTTTAAAACCGATTTTCCAAATAATTCAAGAATTGTATTTTCAATTCCTTTTCCACTTGTCTTTATCGTACTTTTCCCATCCAGCTCAAGTGAAAATGCCACATTGCTGTTGGAAAGTGCCTCCTTTAGCACAATATCCCTAATTTTTCCATACTCTGTTGACATCTTTCTCAAAAATTTTCTCCTAGCAGGCGTATTATAAAATAAATCCCTAACTTCCATTTCTGTTCCAACATTTCTTGAAACTTCCTCAAACTTTCTCACAACTCCGCCATAACAACCAATTTTGTATCCCATAGGACTATTTTCAGAACGTGTAGTAATCGTAAGTTTTGATACCGCTGCAATAGATGACAGAGCCTCTCCACGAAATCCATAAGTATTTAAGTTAAAAACATCCTCCTTTTCCTTAATCTTAGAAGTGGCATGCCGCTCAACTGACAAAAGCGTATCATCCTTATCCATCCCAGCTCCATTATCATTTACTTTAACATCCACTCCGCCTTTAAAAACCTCTATTTTTATCATCGTAGCCTTCGCATCCAGTGAATTTTCAATCATTTCCTTAATCATTGAAGCTGGATTTTCTACAACTTCCCCAGCGGCAATAATATTTGATACTTTTTCATCTAGTATTTTTATATATCCCACAATTTATCCTCCTTTTTCATCAGTTTTTCTTTTTTAAGAAAAATACAGCCATCACACAAACAATTAATCCAGTAACCGCAGGCATCAACATTGAAAATGCACTCTTGCCAGTTAAAAGATAGCTGTTAAATATTTTAAAAAATGCAGCTGCTATTAAAATTACTAAAAGTAATTTCCAATTTTTTGTCCAAGTTGAAATTATAATAAAAATAAAAAAAATTATAACAGTAAAAAACAAGGCAATTTTATCTATTGTCCATCCACTTTTCAAATAATTTGCTTCAAAATTTAAAAATTTCTCAACTTCAGGATTAGTTGTATTTGGCTTTGAAAACCAAAACATACTCGTAAATAGACAAAAAATAGAGATAGCAATTCCTGAAAATAGCTTTTTATATGCACTCCAGATTATTGGAATAATAAATAATGGTCTGATGTACCAGCTCAATATATTATAATGCCGCTGAAATGCCCATGTAAAAAATATTTCATTATTAAAAAATAAATAAATTAAAATTATTGTCGCAATTCCAAATAATATACCTGTAACTATATCAAATTTTCTTAATTTACCCATTATTCAAAAACCTTTCTAAAATCATAATTTAACAGTTTTACTTACAATAATCTTATACTTTTCTTCAAAAATCTCTGCCAATTTTTCCAAATTCTCTTCTAGACAAAGCACCTTCACATTAGGTCCAGCATCCATCGTAAAATAGCATTTCTCCCCATTATTTCTCAAATTTTTTACAAAATCCATTGCTTCATAAGTTTTTTCATTAAAATATGTAAATGGAGGATTTGCAGTTTCTGTTGTCTTGTGCATTCTAAGAGCATTCTCTTCTGTCAAAGTTCCCACTTTTTCAAAATCATTTTCAGCAAGATATTTTTTCATATTTATAAAATCAATTTCAGACTGCTTTACCCATTCATCAAAATACGTCGAAGTTTTGGCACAAAGTTCCATTCCATTTCGGCTTGAAATTTCCTTTTTATTTTCATTCAGCACAAGTACAATCATCGCCAGTTTCAAATCTGTCCTTACCTCATAAATTTCTCCAGTATCCTTGTCCCAAGCAGCAATAGGTCCAAAAAAGCTTCTCGAAGAAGATCCCGAACCAAATTTTGAAATTTGTGCAAGTTCAGATTGTGTATAGTTTTTTCCAAAAAGTTCATTACAAGCCTTTATTACAGCCGATAAACCGCTCGAACTAGAAGAAAGACCAGCAGCTGTTGGCATATTATTGGTTGTAGAAATTTTTACCTTCTGACTTCTATTTTTCCTAAACAAATCCACAACTTTGCTAATCTTTTCTGTATGTACACTATCCTGCAATTCTCCATTCAAATAAAACAAGTCTGTCATATTCGAGAATTTATCTTTGTAATCTCCATTTTTCATTTCTTTTTCAACTGAAATTTTAATATCCTCACCACTTATAAATTCCATCTCTGTTTCTGTAAACATATCGTTAAGAGTAAGGGAAATACTGCTTGTGGCAGGTATCATTTTTTTCGCATCTTTTTTTCCCCAGTATTTTACAATCGCAATATTAGCATAAGATTTAACTTTTACCATTTTTTCTCCTTTATTTTTTATTAAATTTTCTCTATCCAAATATTTTCAGTTCCATATTTTATCAGGCCAGTTTTTATCTTTTCTACAATTTCCAAATTTTTTGCAAGTGCAATTACACAGCCTCCTAATCCTCCACCAGAAATTTTTGCTCCATTTGCCCCATTTTCAATCGCTGTTTTTACAAATAAATCTGTTTTTTTAATGGTTATGTTCAAATTTTTGAGTTCCGTGTTTGCCTTTGTCATAATTTTTCCTATTTTATCGACCTTTTCTCCTTTGGATTCACTATTTTCAGATAAAATTTTAGCCATTTCATCTGTCAATTCACCTAATTTTTTTAAAGGAACATCAGCTTTGCTCCCTAAATTTTTCACATTTTGAATCGCTTCACTGGTATTCCCATAAATACCCGTATCTGCAATTACAAGATATGCATCAAGATTTAAATCAATGTATGAAAACCCTTTATTTTTTATAAATTTTATAGCTTTGTCACTAAGACAAGTTTTTGCATCCAATCCGCTTGGAGTTTGGTGAGCCACAATTTCTGCTGTATTTACTAATTTTTCTAGTAATTCACCTTCTAAATTTTCTCCAAAATAATCAAATATCGCACGAATTGCCGCAATGCTGACTGCCGCAGAAGAGCCCATCCCACGTTTTTGAGGGATTTGGGAAATTACTCTATACTTTATTTTTACATTTTCTTTTCTTAAATATTTTAATGCAGTAAAAATAGCAACTGAAAGAGTGTCTGTTTCATTACAAAAAAAACTATTTTTTGCCTCTTCCACTACACATTCTATTTCAATTTTTTTCAATGGAATAGCAATAGCAGGATATCCGTAAACGACAGAATGTTCTCCAATTAATATGATTTTGCTATGTGATTTTCCAATACCTATTTTTGTTTCTGCTTCTCTCATTTCACTTCATTCTCCTAATTTTAAATACCATTTTTCTTCTATTTGTTTTTTATATTATCTCATATTTTGACTTTATTTAAAAGAGATAAAAAATTTAAAAAAAGAAAAACGAGCCCAATGACCCGCTTCTTTTAATCTATCTAAAATTTTACCTTTTATTTTCTGTTTTGGTGGAAATGACGGGAATCGAACCCGTGTCCAAAATAGAAAGTCCTTACTATCTTCTACAAGTTTAGTCTATTTAGCGCTTTAACCGTTAGATATTAAACAGACAAAAGTCTAAAGGCGAGATTATAGAATTTCCCTAAATGACATAATCATACATTTAGGTAAGCCATTAAAAATGACATCATCTAATGAGAAAATGGCGTTCCCAAAAGAGATGAGCCGCTATCTTAGGCAGCTAATGCGTAATTATCGTTTCCGATTATTTTTAAATGGGTTTTAAAGCTCCCGCTTACTTGCCGATAATAATCTTTTTATCCTGTCGAAACCAAAACATTCCCTTAATTACTCTAATATTTAACTTTAAATAATTTTACCATAAAAATCTTTATTTTTCAACAGCCTATCTAAAATTTTTTAATGTTTTGGTGCAAAAAAGCTTATTACCCCATAAGATGCCAAAGTCATCACAGTTGCAGCTATTATTACTCCCAATCCAATATAAAAAAACGATTTCTTTCTCTCGAACTGAAGTAATGCCGCAATTAATGCACCTGTCCAAGCACCTGTTCCTGGAAATGGAATTGCCACAAACAGCATCAGTCCAATAAATTCTCCTGTTGCAAGTCCTTCACTACGTTTTTTAGCACGATTTTCTATTTTTTCAATAAATTTTACCAAGATATTACGTCTTTTCATAAATTCAAAAGCTTTTATTGAAAACAACAGGATAAACGGCACAGGAAGCATATTTCCTACAATCGAAACAATCATATTTAAGTACCAAGGCAATCCAATAGCAGCCCCAATCGGTATTGCACCACGAAGCTCAATTATAGGCAGCATTGATATAAGAAATATTCCTATCATCTTATTTAAAAGCGGTGCTCCTATCAAAGTAACTTTTATAAAATTTGTAAAAGATTTCATCATTTTTATTCTTTACTTTCTCCCTTATAGCTTATTTACGTTAATTTTAAGATAACGTATAATCATTTTAATAAATTTTTGTATAAAAAGCTGCATGAAAGTACTTTACTGTACTCATACAACTTTTCATTTAATATATAATTTTCTTAATAAAATTATTGCCTTATAAAAAACAAGGTTACAAATTCTTACTCTTTAACAAGTATTAACAGCATTTTAAAATTTTCTGTTTCAGCTTCTACAGCATGAGGTATATTTGCAGGAAGAACTGCACTTTCACCTTTTTTAACGATAAATGGCTTTCCATCAACATAATACTTACCTTCCCCATCAAGTACGGTAACCAAGGCATCTCCAGGAGCCTTATGCGGATCAAGGCTTTCACCTTTCCAAAAAGACATAATTGTCATTACCAAATTTGGTTTTGCCACTAAATTTTTACTTACAATTTTCCCTTCCTGATATTCAACAACTTCAGCAAGATTAAATGCATTTGCACTTTCTAGCATTTTTAACGTCTTATTTTCCATATTCTTATCTCCTATCTTTTCTCCAATTTCAATTAACTTTAAATTATCTCTTGCTTCAATAGAATAATTATGATTTGCTGTTATTTCAAGAAAATCTCCACTGGAAATTATTTTCTTATTACTTTCAATAAAAATCTCTCCATTACCATTAAAACAGTAATAATAACGATTCCCGAGCATAGCCTCTGCCGTTATTTCCTCATCTTTTGCCAAAGAAAATAAAGAAATATAGCTATTTGGCTGATTTAAGATTCTCATGCTTACAACTTCAGCTTCCTTTGATGTGATAAGTTCATTAAAATTTATTGGTTTTGCCATTTCTATTTTAACCATAAATCCCTCCTTATTGTTGCTTTAAAATAATTTTTAATTATTTTTATTATAGTATAACATATATTTTACAAAATATAAATTGATTTTTCAAAAAGAAAATTTAAAATGATGAAAAGAAAAATAAGAAATTATAGATAAAAAGAAAACCGACTATTTCTAGCCGATTTCCTAAAGTTGATCTTTTTAGAATTTAATTAAATCAATTATTTAGCAATTTTGCTTGCGAAGTATCCTAAAGTTCTGATTAATTGAGAAGTATAAGACATTTCGTTGTCATACCAAGATACTGTTTTAACTAATTGAGCATCTCCATTTTGAACAATTT
>ERZ773003.80-NODE-80-length-79519-cov-6.489492_pt1 | contig 79519 bp, 81 predicted proteins | sample MGYA00580668_ERZ773003 | MGnify/ENA primary metagenome ERZ773003 (study PRJEB29015, sample SAMEA2738002) | human oral metagenome | biome: human oral; feature: human-associated habitat; material: dental | place: China | collected 2126 ...
CTTTCTTATGGTTGTCTTTGCAAACACCATTATACCAGAAGCACCCTTGTGTCATTCTTTTATTTCAACAATTGTTGCACTTAGATTGTACATTCGCCGGAAACTGTCCGATTTGCTATTGCAATTAACCTCCGTTTGTTTTTCTCGTTTCACACGGGGATTTCCTTGACAGCGCAAAAGGCGCAAGAGTATAATAAGAAAGCACGCTCAGCGCGGGAGAAGACGCTGGGATGGTGGGTGCTGACGCAGTCGGCGATTCCCACAGTATAATTAAGGAGGAAATAATTTGTCCATTGAAGTAGGCAGTATTGTTGAGGGTGTTGTGACGGGCATTACGAATTTCGGAGCGTTCGTCGAGCTGCCTGAGGGGAAGGTCGGTCTTGTCCATATCTCTGAGGTCGCTGACGAATATGTGCGGGATGTCCATGATTTCCTCAAGGAGAAGGACAAGGTGAAGGTCAAGGTCTTGACGATCGACGATCGCGGCAAGATCGGGCTTTCCATCAAGCAACTGCAGGAAAAGAAGCCGATGGAGAAGAAAGTCGGCGAAGTTCCACGCCGTCCGATGCCGCCGCGCCGCGGTGCAGGTGGGGACTTTAGGCGGCAGGGGCGTCTCGGTCCGGGCAGTGCCTCCTTTGAAGACAAGTTGTCGCGTTTCCTCAAGGATAGCGATGAGAGGCTGACGGACTTGCGCCGCAAGACAGATTCCAAGCGCGGCGGCCGTGGTTCGCGCAGGGATTGACGACATGAGAAAAGCACTCTTACAAGGAGTGCTTTTCCTGTTTATGGTCTTGAGAGACGTACTGGGGAAGAGTAGTGCAGAGCTTGCCGGACGGCGGCAGATGGGAGAATCTCATGCTGAATAAGGTCTTGGCTTTTTGCGAGGAGCATAGACTTCTGGTGCATGGCTCTTCCATCGTGGTAGCCGTCTCGGGTGGCGCGGACTCGATGGCATTGCTCGATCTGCTGCTGCATTTGCAGGAGCGGCTGGCGCTTTCCGTGCATGTCGCGCATTTCGAGCACGGCATTCGCGGCGAGGCATCGCGCGAAGATGCGGACTATGTCGCTGCATTCTGCCGTGCGAAGGGCGTCGCCTGCAGCGTGGAGGCGGCGGATGTGCCGCAGTATGCGAAAGAGCGCAGAATGTCGCTGGAAACGGCGGCGCGCGAACTGCGCTATGCTTTTTTGCGCCGTGTAAAGGCGTGTGTCGGCGCTCAGGTGATCGCTGTCGCGCATCATGCGGACGATCAGGCGGAGACAGTGCTGCAGCATATCCTGCGCGGCGCGGGGCTGCACGGCCTCGTGGGCATGAGGTCGCGCACGGGCGATGTCGTACGTCCCCTGCTTGCCTGTAGGAAGGAGGAGCTTGTCGCTTACTGCGCGGCGCATGGCATCGAGGTGCGCCACGACGCGACGAACGATGCGGCGGATGCGCGGCGCAACTATCTGCGGCTGGAGATCCTGCCGCGTCTCGCCGCGCATGTCAACGCGTCGGCGGGTGCGGCGCTCGTGCGCCTCGCGGAAGCCGCCCGCGCAGACGACGTGCTGCTCGATGAGATGGCGCACGCGGCTTTTTCGCGCGTCGTCTGCAGCGAGGGGCAGGCAGCGGGAGCGGCGCACGAGAAATGTCTTACACTTTCGCGCACGGCGTTTCGCGCCGAACCGCTCGCCTTGCAGCGACGCATCGTGCGTCTTGCTGCGCGCGCCTTCGTTGATGAATCGCACGATTGGGGCTGGCGGCAGGTCGAGCAAGTGCGCCGCATGATGGTGGAAGGAAGGGGCGGCCTCTCGTGGGACTTGCCTGGTCGCGTGCGCTTTTTCCTCGATGGAAAAAGGGGCGTCTTTCTTGTCGACGCGCTTCGTACTGCCCATCAGGATGGCGGTGCAGGAGGCAGGTCGGCTTCCACGCGCAGAACGGCGGACGGCATGGCGGAGAGCGCGCTTTTGAGCGGCGTGCCGCTTCGAGCGCCTGGTGTGACGCGTCTGCCCGCGCTCGGCGTTTCACTTATCGCGGATTTCCCCCGTGAGCGCGCGCGGACGGACGGGCGCACGGAAGTCTATATGCCCTCTCGCATCCTTGCTGCAGCCGTCGTGCGCACGCGCCGCGCGGGCGACCGCGTGCGCCTTCCTTGCGGCACGAAGAAGCTCAAAGATTTCTTCATTGACGAGCATGTGCCGCGCACCGCGCGCGATCGCGTGCCGCTCGTCGTCTGTGAGGGGGAGGTCGTCTGGGCGGTAGGCGTGCGGCGTTTTTCGTCCGCGCTGGTGAAGGAAGATGAATCGATGGTACGGCTGCGAGCCGTCTTTGAAGAAGGAGCATACGATCATGCACAACGATTTGGAGAAGATTCTTTTCGATGAGGCGCAGCTCGCCGAGATGGTGGAGCGGCTTGGGCGCGAGATCACGCGCGATTATGCGGGCGAGGAGATCTACGCTGTCGGCATTCTGAAGGGCGCCGTGCTCTTCTACGCCGACCTCGTGCGCGCCATCGATCTGCCCGTGACGCTCGATTTCATGCAGCTTTCGAGTTATGGAAGCGGTACGAGTTCGACGGGCGATGTGCAGATTCTCCTCGACCTCGCGAAGAGCGTCGCGGGGCGCAACATCCTGCTCATTGAGGACATTGTGGATTCGGGGCTTTCCATGCACTATCTGATGGAGAACTTCCGCCATCGAAAGGCGAAGAGCGTCAAGCTCTGCTCGCTTTTGAGCAAGCCGTCTCGGCGCAAGGTCGATGTGAAAGTCGACTACTGCGGTGCGGAAGTACCCGACGCCTTCCTCGTTGGCTATGGGCTTGACTACGATCAAAAGTACAGGAACCTGCCTTACCTAGGCGTCCTGAAGCCTGAAATCTACAGCAAATGAGACGGCGTGCGCCTTCCGTGAAATATTCGAATATCGTGCGAAAGGGTTTGTATAACACCTGTTTTAATGCTATAATGAGACGCTGTAGAGGTTTTTTGTTGTGTGAGCCAAAAGGCGCTTTCGTGGCCTTTTGCTGAAACATGATATGGGGATTTTGGTGAAATGCCGTGACTTTCCGGCTTTTTCTTAAAGCATTGTTTTGGAACAGGAGGATGACCGATTGAATAAACTTTTTCGCAGTGTGGTGTTTTATCTGCTGATCATCTTGATCGCCATCTCCGCGATTGACTACTTTCAGACGCGTGAGGTGGTGACGAACGAGGTCAACTATTCGGATTTTCTGCAGCAGGTGCAAAATGGCGAGGTCGCGAAGGTCACGCTTGAGCACAACGTCGTCAAGGGTACACTCGCCGATGGCACGGAGTTTTTGACGATCACGCCCGATGCGCCGAATCAGGATACGAACTTCCTCAAGACCCTGCAGGAGAAGAATGTCGAGATCAAGGCGGAGCGCCCGGCGGAAACGCCGTGGTGGTCGACGATGTTCTCTTCGATCCTGCCGATCCTTCTGTTGATCGGCGTCTGGTTCTTCATCATGCAGCAGACGCAGGGCGGCGGCGGCCGCGTGATGTCTTTTGGCAAGAGCCGTGCGCGCATGACGGCGAGCGACAAGATGAAGGTCACGTTCGAGGATGTGGCGGGCGCAGACGAGGCGAAGCAGGAGCTTGAGGAGGTCGTTGAATTCCTCAAGCATCCGAAGAAGTTCAACGACCTCGGCGCACGCATCCCGAAGGGCGTGTTACTCTACGGCCCCCCGGGCACGGGCAAGACGCTGCTCGCACGCGCCGTCGCAGGCGAGGCGGGCGTGCCGTTCTTCACGATCAGTGGCTCGGATTTCGTTGAGATGTTCGTCGGCGTCGGCGCTTCGCGCGTGCGCGATCTCTTCGATCAGGCGAAGAAGAACGCGCCGTGCATTGTATTCATTGACGAGATTGATGCCGTCGGCCGCCAGCGCGGTGCAGGCGTCGGCGGTGGTCACGATGAGCGCGAGCAGACGCTCAATCAGCTGCTCGTCGAGATGGATGGTTTCGCGGCCAATGAAGGCATCATCATCATGGCGGCGACGAACCGTCCCGATATCCTTGATCCCGCGCTTCTGCGCCCCGGCCGCTTCGACCGCCAGATCGTCGTCGACAAGCCCGATGTGCGCGGCAGGCTCGCGATCCTGAAGGTTCACTCGAAGGGCAAGCCTCTGACGAGTGATGTCGATCTCGACATCCTCGCGCGGCGCACACCAGGCTTCACGGGCGCAGATCTGTCGAACCTCGTGAACGAGGCGGCGCTCTTGACAGCGCGGCGCGACAAGAAGCGCATTGGCATGAACGAGCTGGAAGAGTCCATCGAGCGCGTCATGGCGGGGCCGGAGCGCCGTTCAAAGGTCATGACGGACAAGGAGAAGGAACTGACGGCGTATCACGAGGGCGGTCATACGCTCGTCGGCATGCTCCTGCCGAACGCCGACCCCGTGCACAAGGTCACGATCATTCCGCGCGGCAGGGCGGGCGGCTACACGCTGATGCTGCCCAAGGAGGATCGCTCCTACGCGACGCGCTCGGAACTCATGGACAAGCTCAAGGTCGCGATGGGCGGACGCGTCGCCGAAGAGGTCGTCTTGAAGGAGATCTCGACGGGCGCTTCGCAGGACATCCAGCATGCGTCGCGCATCGTGCGCAGCATGATCACGCAGTACGGCATGAGCGACGTCTTGGGGCCGATTTCCTACGGCGAGAGTGCCGAGCATCAGGTGTTCTTGGGACGCGATCTCAATCATCAGAGGAACTACTCGGAAGAGGTCGCGAGCGAGATCGACAAGGAGGTGCGCCGCTACATCGACGAGGCGTACGAAGCGTGCCGCAAGATCATCATCGACAACCGCGACAAGCTCGACCTCATCGCACAGGCTCTGATCGAGCGTGAAACGCTCGAAGCTTCAGAGCTCGAGGAACTCGTCGAGACGGGAAAGATCACGGAAAAGGACAAGAAGCTTGATGTGGATGCGGACGAACCCGACGATCGCGACGGCGTGATCCTTGAGCCGCTGCATCGTCCTGCGAACGCCGAGCTTAAAAAGCCGGTGGAAGAGGCGGCGGAGGAAGAAGTGGAAGTGAAGGAAGTTGCGCCCAAACTTAATGTGACGCGGCATGACGGATAGGAGAAGTCGGGAAGACACCCGCACTTCAAAGGCAGAGGGCTGTTTCCAGGAAACAGCCCTTTTCGTCAGGAGGGATGAATTTGCGCTCCAGGATTTTAGAGCTTTTGCGCAAGGCGGGCGAAGAGTACATGTCAGGCGAAGAGATTGCCAAGAGGCTCGGCGTTTCGCGCACCGCCGTCTGGAAGCACATCAAGGAGCTTCGTGAGGCAGGCTATGGGATTAAGAGTCGGTCGAGAAGCGGCTACGCCTTGGAGGAGACGCCCGACTGCCTGTTGCCTGGGGAGATCAAGAACGGCCTTAGGACACGCTTCATCGCCAAGGACATCGTCTTTTTTGAAGAGATCGATTCGACGAATCAGGTGGCGAAGCAGCTCGCGCAAAAGGGTGCAGCGGCGGGCACCGTCGTCGTGGCGGAGTCGCAGGGCAAGGGGCGCGGACGCTTGGAGCGTTCGTACTTCTCGCCTGCGGGCAAGGGCATCTGGTTTTCAGTGATCCTGCGCCCGCACATCCTGCCGCAGGAAGCGCCGAAGTGCACGCTTCTTGCCGCCGTCGCTGTGGCGATGGCGATGAAGCGGTTTGGCCTTCAGGCAGAGATCAAGTGGCCGAACGACATCCTGCACGAGGGGAAAAAACTCACGGGCATCCTGACGGAGATGAGCGCCGAGATCGACCGCATCAATTACATCGTCATCGGCACGGGCATCAATGTCAATATGGAGGAGGAGGAGTTCCCCGAGGAACTGCGCGACAAGGCGACGTCGCTTTCCATCATGAAGGGGGAGAAATTGCCGCGCGTCGCCTTCTTCCAAGCGGTTCTCGAAGCGCTTGACGAGCTTTGCATCGTACTGGAAGAAGACGGATTCGCGCCCATCATCGCGCGCTGGCGCGAGTACGCCGTGACGCTCGGGCAGGAGGTTCACGTCATCGGCGCCATAGGCAAGGACAGTTTCGACGGAAGAGCGGTCGACATTGACGAAGAGGGCGCGCTGCTCGTCGAGACGGAGGGCGGTGTGCGCCGCGTGCTCGCGGGTGACGTGTCGATTCGCCCGAAGAAGGCGTAGATCATGAAGGATGTGCCTTTTCTAGCCTGCCTAGGGGCAGTGCAGTCTGGGAGGATGGAGAATGTTACTTGTTTTTGACATAGGAAACAGCAATATCGTGATGGGCACCTACGAGGGGAAGAAGCTCCTGCGCCATTGGCGCATCTCGACGGACAGGCAGAAGACGGGCGACGAGTATGGCATGCTCATCAACAACCTCTTCGCGTATCAGAACATCCGCATGGAGCAGGTGAGGTCGATCATCATATCGTCCGTCGTGCCGCCTCTGATGGTGCCGATGATCAAGATGTGCGAGCGCTACTTCCACATCCATCCGCTCGTCGTGGGGCCGGGCATCAAGACGGGCTTTCGCATTTCCTATGAGAATCCGCGCGAGATCGGCGCCGACCGCATCGTTAACGTCGCGGGCGCTTTTGAGCAGTACGGCGGACCCTTGATTGTCATCGATATTGGCACGGCGACGACCTTCGACGTCGTCGCGCCGAACGGCGACTTCCTCGGCGGCGTCATCGCGCCGGGGCTGTCGAGTTCTGCGGACGCGCTCTTCCAGCGTGCCGCGAGATTGCCGCGCATCGAGCTGGTGACGCCGAAGCGTATCATCAGCCGCAACACGGTCAGCGGTATGCAGGCTGGCATCATCTACGGCTACGTCGGGCAGATCGACGAGATCGTGCGCCGCATGAAGAAGGAGATGGGCTACGACGAGATCAAGGTCGTCGCGACGGGCGGCTACGCACGCATGGTTTCACGCGAATCGAAGACGATCGACAAGATCGATCATTTCCTGACGCTCACGGGACTTCGCGTCCTCTATGAGAGGAACGCCGAATGAGGCTCGGCAGGCTCGATTTTCCCGTACCCGTCTTTCTCGCACCGATGGCCGGCGTGACGGACATGGCGTACCGCATCCTCGTTCACGAGATGGGCTGCCCGCTCGTCTACACGGAGATGGTCAGCACGAATGGCATCAACTACCGAAACGAGCGCACGCTCAAGATGCTTCATACCGATCCGCGCGAGCGACCTCTGGCCATGCAGCTTTTCGGCAATGAGCCGGAAGCCGTGGCGCGTGCCGCCGCCTATGTCGAGAGCCTCGGCGTTGCCGACGTCATCGACTTCAACATGGGCTGTCCCGCGCCGAAGATCGTCAAGAACGGCGAGGGTTCAGCGCTGCTCCTCGATCCTGTGCGTGCCGAGCGCATCTTGAAGGCATTGAAGCGCGCTGTCAGTCTGCCCGTGACGGTGAAGATCCGAAAGGGCTGGGATGCGGCGCACGTCAACGCGGTGGAGATCGCCGCGCGCGCCGAAGCGGTGGGCGTGGACGCCATCGCCGTACACGGCAGAACGCGCGAGCAGTTCTACAGCGGCGAGGCGGACTGGGCGATCATCCGCGCCGTGAAGGAGCGCGTCGCCATTCCCGTCATCGCGAACGGCGATGTCCGAAGCGTCGTCGATCTCGTGCGCATCTTTGAGGTGACGGACGCCGACGGCGTGATGGTCGGCAGGGCCGCGCAGGGAAATCCGTGGCTCTTTCGTGAGATGGCGGGCTTCTTGCGTACGGGCGAGGTTGCTGCGCCGCCGACGGCCTCCGAGCGGCGTGCGCTCATCCTGCGTCACCTCGACATGCTGCTCGAAACGAAGGGTGACTACGTCGGGCCGCGCGAGATGCGAAAGCATGCGACGTGGTATACGCGCGGCATGAAGAACGGTGCGCGTCTCAGAGAGCTTTTCAATCGCGCGGAAACGAGAGCGGATTTCGCCGCAATCTTGGAAAATTTGGCATAAGGCTATAGAAAGGTGATATTATGGCAGAAACGAAGGACAAGAAGAAGGAGCTGCCTTGGAGTGCGTACTCCGAGGCTGAGAAAAAGGAGCTTGAGACACTTTCCAAAGGCTACATCGAGTTTTTGACGAAGTGCAAGACGGAGCGCGAGAGCGTGCGCGAGATCATCCGGCAGGCGCAGGCGGCAGGCTACGAGGATCTTGAAGAAATCGTGCGTTCCGGAAGGAAGATCACACCCGGCGCGAAGGTCTACTGCGCCTACATGAAGAAGGCGATCGCGCTCTTTCATGTCGGCACGGAGCCGCTGGAAAACGGCCTGGCGATTCTCGGTGCACACATCGACACGTGCCGCCTCGACGTCAAGCAGAATCCGCTCTACGAGGACGGCGGTCTTGCCTACCTCGACACGCATTATTACGGCGGTATCAAGAAGTATCAGTGGGTCACGGTTCCCCTCGCGCTGCACGGCGTCGTCGCCAAGAAGGACGGTACGGTGCAGGACATCGTCATCGGCGAAGATGCTTCCGAGCCGACCTTCTGCGTGACCGATCTCCTCGTGCACCTGTCGCAAGAGCAGCTCAAGAAGTCGGCGGACAAGGTCGTCGAAGGCGAGAAGCTCGATGTGCTCGTCGGCACGTTGCCGCTTGCGGGCGAGGAAAAGGAGGCTGTGCAGAAGAACGTGCTTCATCTGCTGCAGGAAAAGTACGGCATCGAAGACGACGATTTCCTGTCGGCGGAGCTTTCCTTTGTACCCGCAGGTGCGGCTCGCGAGATGGGCTTCGACCGCAGCATGATCCTCGGCTATGGGCAGGATGACCGCGTGTGCTCCTACACATCGCTCGCTGCCATGCTTGAGACGAAGCCCTCGAAGCGCACGGCGTGCTGCCTGCTCGTCGACAAGGAGGAGATCGGCAGCGTCGGCGCGACGGGCATGCGCTCGCACTTCTTCGAGAACATGCTTGCCGAACTCATGAATGCGCTCGGCCAATATTCGGAACTTGCCGTGCGCCGTGCGCTCGCCTCGTCCAAGATGCTCTCGTCCGATGTTTCCTCGGGCTATGACGCGCTCTACGCCGAGGCCTTCGACAAGCGCAACGTCGCCTACCTCGGGCGCGGCATGGTCTTCAACAAGTTTACGGGTTCGCGCGGCAAGTCCGGCTCGAACGACGCGAATGCCGAATATCTGGGCGAACTTCGCGCCATGCTCGATGCGCGCAGCGTGCGCTACCAGTCCGCCGAACTCGGCAAGGTCGATCTCGGCGGCGGCGGCACGATCGCCTACATCATGGCGCTCTACGGTATGCAGGTCATCGACAGCGGCGTCGCGGTGCTCTCGATGCATGCGCCGTGGGAAGTCACGAGCAAGGTTGACGTCTACGAAGTGAAGAAAGGGTACGCCGCGTTTCTCGCGGAGGCATAAAGCGGCATGTACGAAGTTCTTTTCCGCCGTTTCGTCAAGAACCATGACAAGACGGCATTGCCCGAGGTGCGCTTTGCCTACGGGAATCTGAGCGGCCGCGTCGGCATAGCAGTCAATTTCCTCCTCAGCGCCATCAAACTTGCGCTCGGCCTCATGAGTGGTGCCGTCTCCGTCGTCGCCGACGCCGTGCACAACCTCGCCGATGCAGCGGCGTCCATTGCGACGCTCCTGGGCTTTCGTCTTGCGGCGAAGCCGGCGGACGCCGAGCATCCCTTTGGGCACGGCAGGGTCGAGTATATTGCAGGCTTCTGCATCGCGGGGCTGATCCTTCTGATCGGCTTCAAGCTATTGGAAGCTTCCGTAGAGAAGATCCTCGCGCCCGAACCGCCCGAGGTGAGCGTTTCGATGCTCGTGATCCTCACGGCGTCCATCGCGCTGCAGCTCTGGCTCGGCCGCTTCAACAAGACGATCGGCGAGCGCATTGACTCGGCGGCAATCCGTGCGGCGGCGGCGGACAGTCTGAACGACTGCATCGCGACCGTCGTCGTCGTCGCCAGCCTCGCGTTCCATTATGCGACGGGAATCGATATCGACGGCTGGGCAGGTGTCCTCGTCGCGCTCTTCATTCTGCACAGCGGCTGGGAGGCGGCGCGCGACACGCTGCAGCCGCTTCTCGGACAGCCGCCCGATCCCGCGCTCGTCGAGGGAATCGAGAAGACGGTGCTCAAGCACCGCGCGATCACGGGCGTGCATGACATCATCATCCACGACTACGGCCCAGGGCGCATCTTCGCTTCGGTGCATGCCGAGGTGCCCGCTTCAATGGACTTCCTCAAAGCGCATGAGATCATCGACGGAGTCGAAGAACTTCTGCGCAGGAAGTATCACATCATCGTGACCGTCCACATGGATCCCGTCGTCACGGACGATCCCGAGGTTGAGCGTGCGCGTGCAGAGGTGGAGGCCATCATGCGCGAGAACAAGCTGGGTGAATCCATCCATGACTTTCGCATGACGACGGCAAAGGGCGGCGGCAAGAAACTCATCTTTGATGTTGAAGTCGCTCCCGCATGCAAGATGACGAACGAAGATGTGCGTTTCTTCCTCACACGGGCAATTGAGGAACGTCATCCAACCTATCATCCTGTGATTCGCGTCGACCGCTTCTTCTGTTGAACAAAGTCTCTTCATTCAGGAACCGCTGATAAATTCAGCCGCCTATCTTCACGAATCTGGGCGATTTCGTCTTATCATCGTTTCCTTAAAATTTGGGTAGTTTAGGCAAAGAAGCAGGAGTTTAAGCCTTGATGAAGAATAAAAATATTTGATGTAGGCAATAATTTTGAAATCAGGAGGCAGAAAACATGAAAAAATTCCTTGCTGCTGCGCTTTTCGCGTGTTCGCTCTTCTTGGCGACGCCGCAGGCGCACGCATATTCCGAACTGGATCTCCTTGAGGGGAACTGGTACGACGACAACGGCAATCTCTTTGCCATCGTGCGCGACGGCAGGCTCAATACCTTCCGCATGGATATGATCACGATGGCGGGCAGCCCCGGCAATTTTGCTGCGGCCGTGCAGGTGCAGGAACCGAACGGCTTCCGCAACGTGCCCGTCGAATATTCCAATGCGGCGGCAAACGACAAGGAGAAGAACAACCCGTTCTTTCGCCCGACGGTACACTTGAACGGCGTCAACGTCCACAAGGAATGGTTCCAAGTGCCCGACAGCGCCTATGATTACCTTGACGGTCATTGGTACGACGCTGACAATAACCTCGTCGCCTTTTTCCGCAATGGGACGTTCAACACCTATCCGATGACGTTCCTGAGTTTCTATGGTGTAGGAAACCACTTCGACAGCATCTTCAAGATCAACGACCACGGTACGGAGAAATACTTCGCACTGTCTCTGCATCCGACGACTGCCGGCATGAGAATCTCCATCCGCATGCTGGGCGTCAATGATTGGTCGTATGCCTCTTTGCATCAGTAAGCTGCATACACAAAACCGTCCGCCTTTTGAACATGGCGGACGGTTTTGTTTGCAATGAGAGCGAAAAGAAACCGCACAGCATGTTGCCGTGCGGCTTCTTTGTTTTCATTCTTTGAGGATGCTTTCCAAGGCAAGCTCGATCATGTCATTGAAGGAACGTTCACGCTCTTCAGGCGTCGCACGCGCTTCGTCGCAGGTGATGTGATCGCTGACCGTGAAGATACCGAGCGCCTGCACGCCGAATTTGGCTGCGATCAGGTAGAGCGCAGCCGTTTCCATCTCAGCGGCGAGCACGCCGTAGCCGAGGAGTTTGGCGAAGTCGATCTCGTCGTCGTAGAAGCGATCCTGCGACAGCACGTTGCCGACGCGCACGGGCAGATGTTTTTCGCGCGCATGGTGTACGGCACTTTCCAACAGCGAGAAATCGGCGAGCGGTGCGAAGTTGACGGACGTGCCGAAGATGTTTTTCGGCATGGAAGAATCCGTCGTCGTTCCCTGCGCGATGACGACATCGCGGATGTGGAGATCCTTGGCGAGCGCACCGCAGCTGCCGACGCGGATGAGCTTCTTTACACCGTAGACGTTGATCAGCTCATGCACATAGATGGCGATGGACGGCATGCCCATGCCCGTGCCCTGCACGGAAACGGGCGTGCCCTTGTAGCTTCCCGTATAGCCGAGCACATTGCGCACATGCGAGTATTCTTTAGCGTCCGTGAGAAAGTTTTCAGCGATGTACTTCGCACGCAGGGGATCGCCAGGCAGCAGGATGTGCTCGGCAATATCGCCGACTTCAGCGGAGTTGTGTGGTGTTGGCATGATGGACTCCTCCTTGGAATGGTATTCATAAGAATATTATAAGGGATGCACAGGAATTTGCAAGGGAGACAGCGAGAAGAAAATGCGCTATAATAGAACGTGCATAAACATATCATATAGGAACGATATACAAGAGAGTTCTGAGTTTATCCGTGCTTCCACGAGAAACGCAGGAAAAATCCAAGCGGAGGAAAAGAAATGAAGATTTCGACGAGAGGGCGATATGCGCTGCGGCTCATGATGGATATCGCCATGAACGGGCAGAACGAGCCTGTACGCATCAAGGATATTGCGCGAAGGCAGGAGATTTCGGAAAAGTATCTGGAGCAGATTGTCTCCGTGCTGAACAAAGCGGGCTTCGTCAAGAGCAGCCGCGGACCGCAGGGCGGCTATCGCTTGATGCGTTCACCGCAGGAATATACGGCGGGCAGCATCCTGCATTTAATTGAGGGCAGTCTCGCCCCCGTTGCCTGTATGGACATGGAGGAGAACGACTGTCCAAGGCACGAACGATGTGCAACGCTTCTTCTGTGGCAAAAGCTGCATGAGGCAATGAAGGACGTCATTGATCATGTCTCGCTTGCCGATCTCATCGAGAAGCAGAGGGAACTCGATGAGAAAATCGATTAGCACTGCTCCAAAAGAAAATTCATGACAAAAATGCTTGAATGGTGTACACTTATGAGAGCATTATGAAATTGTAGGCATGTAGGTGATGGGATGTTCATCCATTCGATGTTTCTCTTGATAAAGAAAGATCTTGCCTTGCTTGAAGAAGAGCTTCTGCAGGCGGTCGTCTCGCCTGTAGATCGCATCACGGAGATCGGCACGCATCTTGTGAAGTCCGGCGGCAAGAGGCTGCGCCCTGCGCTCTTTTTGCTTGCGGCACGCTCCAGCAAGGATTTTGACGCGAAAAAAATGATGCCGCTCGCCGTTGCACTCGAACTGATCCACATGGCGTCGCTCGTCCATGACGATGTGCTCGATCATGCCGATACACGGCGCGGCGCGGTGACGGCAAATGCCATGTGGGGCAATCAACAGGCGATTCTCTCGGGCGACTACTTCTTCGCGAGAGCGTTTCTTCTCATCGTTGAGAACGGCTTCGGCGAGCGCGTTTCGAGGCGTATCGCGCAGCTCATCATGGATCTCAGCTCGGGTGAGATCATCCAGAACAAGGAACTTTATCGCGCTTCGCGTGATGTCGAGGAGTATTATGAGCGCATAGCGAAAAAGACGGCGAATTTCCTCGCCATCTGCTGCGAGCTTGGCGCCATCGCGACGAATCTCGGCGCGGAGGCGGAACGGGGGCTTCATGCCTACGGCAAGTACGTCGGTATGGCGTTCCAGATCACGGACGACCTTCTCGACCTGACCTCGAACGAGAAGAAGATCGGCAAGCCTGCGGGCAACGACATCCATGAGGGTATCGTGACTTTGCCCGTGATTCGTGCGCTTGAGGTCAGCTCCGAGTGCGAAGAACTTCTTTCCATCGTGACGAATCCTTCGATGACGCGCGAAGACGTCGAGCGCGCACTCGCCATCGTGCGTGCTTCCGACGGCATCGAATATGCGCGTGCCAAGGTGCGCGAGTTCCTGATCGAGGCGAAGGAGGCTCTGCCTGTCACTCTGCCCGACAAGGTGCGTGATACCTTCTGCAAGGCGGCGGACTACATCGCGAAGCGCGAATCGTAAGTTTTGCTTGAAGTATGCAAGTTCTGCTTTGTGCAGTTCTTTAAGGGGGAAAAGCTATGTTTAATTTGGGCTTTCCTGAGCTCATCCTCATTCTCATCATTGCGCTCGTGGTATTCGGTCCGGGCAAATTGCCCGAGATCGGCCGTGCCGTTGGCAAGGGTCTCAGCGAGTTCAAAAAGGCGACGAACAATCTGATGTCCGACGTGAATAAGCCGATCGAAAGCGCCGCGCCGCCGAGTGTGCAGCAGCCGCCGATGCAGACGATTGCCGAACCGCCGGCGGGGCAGCAGCCGCTTGCACCCGAGCCGATGAATGGGGCGCAGACGACTGCCGCAGAAGGCGATGCAGCGAAGAAGCAGGAAAGCGAGGGGAGATAGAAAATGCTGAGCCTTTATGAGCTTGGAGCCATTCTCCTCGTTGCACTCATCATTTTCGGCCCGCGCAAACTGCCTGAGATCGGCAAGGCGCTCGGCAGGAGCGTGAAGGAGTTCAAGGAAGGCAAGGATGAGGGCGAAAAGAGCACCGTCGACGTCACGCCCGAGTCGTCGACGCTTGCTAAAAAAGATGAGAAGAGCGAAAAATGACGTACGAAAAGCATGAGCAGCCGCAAGGCTTGAACGATGGACAGGCAGGGCACGAGCCGCCGATGCAGCAGCCGCCCGAGTCGCCGATGCAGCAGCCGTCTGAGCCGCGAGAACAAGTGGGGCAGCAGGCGTCGGAGGAGCGCAGGGACGGCAGCATGTCCATCATCGCGCATCTCGAAGAACTGCGGAAGCGGCTGATCTATTCGATTGCCGCCGTCGCCGTTGGCAGCGGTGTCGCCTACTTCTACATCGACGAGATCATGCGCTGCTTGACGGCGCCTGCGGGAAAACTCTACTACATGCAGCCGGCAGAGGCGTTCTTCACCTATCTGAAGATTGCGGTCTTTGGCGGCTTTTTGCTCGCTTTACCCGTCATCTTCTACGAGATTTGGCGCTTCATCCTGCCGGCTCTGACCGTGCGCGAGAGAAAGGCGCTGCTCCTCATCGTGCCGCTTTCCGTCGTGCTCTTCGTCGTCGGCATCGCCTTTTCCTTCACCCTTGTATTGCCCGCCGCCATCCGCTTCTTCATCGGCTTTGGCACGGACAATCTGGAGCCGCTTTTTTCCTTAGGCAAGTACCTTGACTTCGTGCTGGCGTTCATCCTGCCGTTTGGCTGCATCTTTGAACTGCCGCTCATCATCGTGGTGCTCGCGAAGCTCGGGTTCGTCGGCTCTGCCTTTCTCTGGAAGCAGCAGCGCATCGTGGTGTTTCTGTCTTTCGTTATCGGCGCTGTCATTTCCCCGACGCCCGATGTTTTTTCTCAGACGATGATCGCCGTGCCCATGATCCTCCTCTATGAGATCAGCTACGTCATCGTTCGGTTCGTTTTGCGCAAATAAGGAGGAATATTCGTGGCTTTCAAGGATTTACGCGAGTTTATCGAGGAACTGGAATCGCGCGGGCTTTTGCGCCGCATCAAGACGGAGGTTGACGCCGAACTCGAAATCACCGAGATCACCGACCGTGTTTCCAAGATGGAGGGCGAGAAGAACGTCGCGCTGCTCTTCGAGAACGTCAAGGGCTACGACATGCCCGTGCTCATGAACGCTTTCGGCAGCATGGAACGCATGAGCATCGCTCTGGGCGTTGAGAGTCTTGACGAGATCGCCGATGATCTGCGCGATTTCATGCGTCTGCCGAAGATCTCGCTCGCGAACAAGATGGATCTCGTCACGCTCATCCCGAAGATGCGCAAGGCGGTGAACTTCCCCAAGTACGTCAAGAAAGCGCCGTGCCAGGAAGTCGTAGAGATGGATAATCCGTCGCTCGACATCCTGCCGATCTTGAAGTGCTGGCCCGAGGACGGCGGGCCCTTCATCACGCTGCCGCTCGTCTTTACGAAGAATCCCGAGACGGGAAAGCGCAACGTCGGCATGTACCGTCTGCAAAAGTACGACAAGAATACGACGGGCATGCACTGGCATATTCATAAAAACGGTGCGGAGAACTTCCGTGCGGCAAAGGAGCAGGGCAAGGACCGCATCGAGGTCGCCGTTGCCATTGGAACAGATCCCGTCCTCACGTATGCCGCGACGGCGCCCCTGCCGCGCGACATTGACGAGATGGTCTTCGCGGGCTTTCTGCGCCACAAGTCGGTCGAGCTTGTCAAGTGCAAGACGGTCGACATCGAGGTGCCGGCGACGAGCGAGATCGTCTTGGAGGGCTATGTGCTGGAAAGCGAACGTCGCCGCGAAGGGCCGTTCGGCGACCACACGGGCTATTATTCTCTGGCGGACGATTACCCGGTGTTTCACATCACCTGCATCACGCACCGCAAGAATCCGATTTATCCGGCGACGATCGTCGGCAAGCCGCCGATGGAGGACTGCTTCCTCGCGAAGGCGACGGAGCGCATCTTCCTGCCGCTCCTGCAGCAGATCGCGCCCGAGATCGTCGACATCAATATGCCGCTCGAAGGCGTGTTCCACGACTGCTGCGTCGTCTCCATCAAGAAGACGTACCCGATGCAGGCGCGCCGCGTCATGCATGCGATCTGGGGCATGGGGCAGATGATGTTCTGCAAGATGATCATCGTCGTCGACGCGCATGTGAACGTGCAGGACATGAAGGAAGTCTGGTGGCGTGTCTTCAACAACATCGATGCGAAGTACGACCTTGAGATGGTCGAAGGACCTCTCGACGTGCTCGATCACTCCTCGCCGATGGCGAAGTGGGGCACGAAACTCGGCATCGATGCGACGAAGTCGTGGCCGGAAGAGGGGCATACGCGCGAATGGCCGGACGAGATCGTCATGACGGACGAGGTCAAGGCGCGTGTCGATGCGAAGTGGAGGGAACTCGGACTTGGCTAAACTCGGTGCGCACATCAACAACATCGCGCTCCATCATATCGTCTTCGCCCTGCCGTTTGCTTACATGAGCGCATTTCTGGCGGCGGGAGGGATGCCGCCCGTGATGGATCTCGTCTGGATCACGGTCGCCATCGCGGGCGCGAGGAGCGCGGCGCTCGCCTTGGACAACCTCGCCGACTTGAAGTACGACAAGAAACAGCCGCGGCTCGCCTCACGCGCCATGGTGCGCGGCGACTTGAAGCCGCGCGAGGCGAAGCTCTCGATCGTTTTTTATCTCATCGTTTGTATCTTGGCGGTGGCGCAGCTCAGCCCAATCTGTCTTTGGCTTCTGCCCGTCGCCGTCGTGCCGTTCTTGATCTATCCGTATACGAAGCGCTTCACATTCCTGTGTCACTTGGTGCTGGGAATCGCCATCGCCATGGCACCGGCGGGCAGCTGGGTCGCGGTGGCGGGAGAGCTTCCTCTGCCCGCCGTCGTCCTCTGCATCGCCGTGGCGCTCTGGATCGGCGCGTTCGATGCCGTCTACGGTTCGCAGGATGAGGCGTTCGACCGCTCGGAGGGGCTTCACTCGCTGGCGACGCAGTTCACGGCGCACGGCGCGCTCGTCATCTGCCGCTTCGTGCATGCCGCGAGTATCGCGTGCTTCTATGGCCTCGGCATCCTCATGGAACTGCAGTGGCCGTACTTCATCGGTGTCGGCGTCGCGGCAGGAACGCTCGTCTACCAGCACCGCATCGTGAGTGCTGACGACTACAGCCGCGTCACGCAGCGCTATTTCATGCGCAACGGCATCGTTTCCATCGCCATGCTCATCTTTACCGTGGCGAGCTTGTACGTTTGATGGGGGAGTGAAATATGACAGCCCGATTGCTCGAAGGCAAGGTCTTTGCCCAAAAGATCAAGGACGAGGCGCGGGAGGAGGCGCTGGCTTTGCGCACCGTACTCGGCAGGATGCCGGGGCTTGCCGTCGTCATCGTCGGCGAAGATCCGGCGTCCGAGGTTTATGTGCGCAACAAGGAGCGTGCGTGCGAGGCGCTCGGCTTTTTCTCCGCTCTGATCGCCTTGCCCGAAACGACGACGAAGGAGGATCTTCTCGCCGAGATCGATCGGCTCAATGCGAGTCGCCGCATCGACGGCATCCTCGTGCAGCTTCCTCTGCCCGCGCACCTCGCGAAGAGTGCGGCAGAGATCGTCGAGCGCATCGACCCGAAAAAGGACGTCGATGGTTTCCATCCGATCAATATCGGCCGCCTCGTGGCGGGGGAAAAAGCGCTCGTGCCGTGCACGCCTGCAGGCTGCATGAAGATGCTCAAGCTCGCGGGGATTCCCGTCGCGGGCAAACGTGCCTGCGTCATCGGCAGGAGCAATATCGTGGGCAAGCCGATCAGCCATCTCTTGCTTGCAGAGAATGCGACAGTCACGGTCTGTCACTCGCGCACGGAAGATCTCGCCGCTGTCGCACGCGAGGCGGATATTCTCGTCGCTGCCGTCGGAAAGCCGCGCTTCGTGACGGCGGATATGGTGAAGCCCGGCGCGACGGTCATCGACGTCGGCATCAACCGCATCGCCGAGAAGAAGCTTGTCGGCGACGTCGATTTTGACGCCGTGAAGGAAGTTGCGGGGGCGATCACGCCCGTGCCCGGCGGCGTCGGGCTCCTGACCATCGCCACGCTCATGGCGAACACGGTGCAGGCGGCGAAGATGCGAGTGGAAAAGTGAGGAGGAGCAGCCATGAAATCTGATGTGGAAATCGCACAGGCGGCGAAGATGAAGCCGATCGAGGAGATTGCTTCGAAGATCGGCCTTGCGCCTGATGATTTGGAGCTTTACGGCAAATACAAGGCGAAGGTCACGCTTGACGCCTGGCAGCGCGTCAAGGACAGGCCGAACGGCAAGCTCATCCTCTGCACGGCGATCAATCCGACGCCGGCGGGCGAGGGCAAGACGACGACGAGCGTCGGGCTGGCCGATGCGCTTTCTCGCCGAGGCCGCAAGGCGGCGGCGGCTCTTCGTGAGCCGTCGATGGGGCCGTGCTTCGGCATGAAGGGCGGTGCGGCGGGCGGCGGCTATGCGCAGGTCGTGCCGATGGAGGACATCAACCTGCATTTCACCGGAGACTTTCATGCCATCACGACGGCGCACAACCTCCTCGCCGCCATCATCGACAACCATATCCAGCAGGGCAACGCGCTCGATCTCGACGTGCGCCGCATCACATGGAAGCGCGTCCTCGATCTCAACGACCGCGCACTGCGCCATGTCGTCATCGGCATGGGGGGCAAGGCGCACGGTGTACCGCGTGAGACGGGTTTCGACATCACGGTGGCGTCGGAGATGATGGCGATTCTCTGTCTCTCGCGCGACCTCATGGACATGAAGGAGCGTCTCGGACGCATCGTCATCGGTTACACGCGCTCGGGCAGAGCTGTGCGTGCCGACGAGCTCGGCGCGACGGGCGCACTGACGCTGCTCTTCAAGGACGCGATCAAGCCGAACCTCGTGCAGACGCTCGAAGGTACGCCCGTCTTCATCCACGGCGGTCCTTTTGCCAACATCGCGCACGGCTGCAACAGCATCATGGCGACGAAGTTCGCGTTGAAGTTTGCCGACGTCGTCGTGACGGAGGCGGGGTTCGGCGCCGACCTCGGTGCGGAGAAGTTCCTCGACATTAAGTGCCGATTTGCGGGGATTTCACCCGACGCCGTCGTCATCGTCGCGACGGTGCGTGCGCTCAAGATGCACGGCGGACTCCCCAAGAAGGAATTGGAGAGGGTTGACATGACGGCACTCAAAAAGGGCATGGCGAATCTCGCCAAGCACATCGAGAACGTGCAGAAGTTCGGTTTGCCCGCCGTCGTCGCCGTCAACGCCTTCCCGACCGATACGTCCGAAGAGCTTGATTTCGTGCGCCGCGAGTGCGAGGCGCTCGGCGCCGAGGTCGCTCTGTCCGAAGTTTGGGCGAAGGGCGGCGAGGGCGGCGAGGCGCTTGCCGAGAAGGTCGAGGCGGCGCTTCAAAAGAAGGCGGACTTTCGCTATATCTACGATGAGAAGGAGACGATTCCTGAAAAAATCGGCAAGATTGCGCGTGAGATTTACGGCGCGGCAGGCGTCGATTTTACGAAGGAAGCGCAAAGAGAGCTTGAGGAATTGGAAGCGCTGGGCTTCGACAAGATGCCCGTGTGCATGGCGAAGACGCAGTATTCGCTTTCCGACGATGCCGCGCTTCTCGGCAGGCCCGAGGGCTTTCGCATCACAGTGCGCGAGCTTCGCCTCGCGGCGGGCGCGGGTTTCGTCGTCGCCCTGACGGGCAGCATCCTCACGATGCCGGGGCTTCCCAAGCATCCGGCGGCGATGGATATGGACATCACGGAAGACGGCAGAATCACGGGATTGTTCTGAGGAAGCAAGGCGCTTGGAGCACAAGGGAAGGTCATGCGAATGAAAACGATGGCTGAGCCGCAACTTCGTTGGACGGTGCGCGAGGAAAGAATCTTCGCCCAGCTTCGGGAGCTGGCAAAGCGCTACGATGTAGGAAAACTGGTGCTTTTTGGCTCACGGGCGCGCAGGTTGCAAGCGGAGAAAAGTGATGTGGATATCGCCGTCTATGACTGTGCCGATTTTCGTGATTTCGCGTTTGATGTGGAGGAGAAAGTGGACACGCTGCTGACGTTTGACATCGTCAACATGAATGAATCGCCGTCGGCGGAGCTTGTCGCAGAGATTTTGCGCGATGGGGTGATCTTGTATGAAAAGATATAAAGAATTTTCCCGTCATCTGCATGTATTGGCGCAGGCTCCGCTGCAGGATTTGGAGAATGAGTTCATCATCAGCGGTATCATCGACAAGTTTTTCATTCAGTTTGAACTTGGCTGGAAGGTGCTGAAAGAGCTTCTGCGTTACGAGGGAAAGGCGACTGCCGCTTCGGGCTCGCCAAGGGAGATCATCAAGGCGGCATACCGCTGCTTTGATTTTCTTGAGGAAGACGTGTGGCTCGACATGCTGCGCACGCGCAACGATTTGACGCATATCTATGACAGTGCGCGTGCAAGGGCTTTGGTGACGGAGATTTTGACCCGCTTCATTCCGGCATTTGAGACGATGGATGAGGCTGTGCGAGAAGCGTATCCTTTAGAGTTGAGCAGGTGATTGATATGAGCAAAGTGTCGCTTGAACTTGTGCCGCGCGATGAAGCGGCGCTGCGTGAAGAACTCGCGCAGACGAAAAAATATGAGGGAAAGATCGATCTCATCAACGTCCCCGACCTCCTGCGACTTCCCGTGCGCAGTTGGGAGGGCGCGGCGATTGCGGGCGAGACTTTCCCCGCTGTGCCGCATATCCGCGCCATGGACATCGACATCACGAAGCCGCTGCCCATGGCAGACTACCTGCGCGAACATGCGATTCGAGAAGTCCTCGTCATCGAGGGAGATGCGCCGCAGAACATGGCACACACCGTCTATCCGACGGAGAGCATCGACGTCATACGGAAGTTCCGCGAGGAAATGCCCGAGATTCGAGTCTTTGCGGGCATCGACCAGTATCGCGGCAGCATGAGGCAGGAAGATTACCGCATCCGCCGCAAGCTGCAGGCGGGCGCTGTCGGCTTCTTCACACAGCCGTTCTTCGATCGCCGCTTCCTCGCGATGTATGCAGACATGCTCGAAGGCATCGAGGTTTACTGGGGGCTTTCGCCCGTGACCTCGCAGCGCTCTGAGAGCTACTGGGAGACGAAGAACCAGGTCGTGTTCCCGAAGGACTTCGAACCGACGCTCGCATGGAGCATCGCGTTCGCGCGTGATGTTCTGGCAGAAGCGCGGGCAAAGGGCGAACACGTCTACCTCATGCCGATTCGCACGGGGATTGACGAGTATTTGGGCGGCATATTTGCCGAAGGATAAAGGGCGTGTCAGAAATCTGATTCTTTGTTTTTTTAATGCAGAGGAGGGGCATTGGAATGTACAGAATCTTAAAGAAGCAAGAGTTGTCACCGGGCATCCTTGAGTACGATATCGAGGCGCCCCGCGTGGCGAAGAAGGCTCTGCCGGGTCAGTTCATCGTCCTGCGCGTCAATGAGGAAGGCGAGCGTGTACCGCTGACGATTGCCGACTTCGACCGCGAAGAGGGAATCGTCACGATCCTCTTCCAGGTCGTCGGCGCTTCGACGGAGCTTCTCGCCTCTCTCCAGGAGGGCGATTCTATTCTTGACTTCGTCGGCCCTCTGGGGCAACCGTCGGAGCTTTCCGATCACATGGGAACTGTCGTTTTCGTCGGCGGCGGCATCGGCGTCGCGCCCGTCTATCCGATCGCACGCGCGGCGCATGAGCTTGGCAACAAGGTCATCTCGATTCTCGGTGCAAAGACGAAGGACATCCTCATCTTTGAAGATCGCATGAGGGCGATTTCCGACGAGGTTCTGATCACAACGGACGATGGCTCCTACGGCATCAAGGGGTTCGTCACGAACGCCATCGAAGAACTCGTGAAGCGCGGCGAGAAGATCGATCAGGTCACGGCGATCGGCCCGGGCGTCATGATGAAGAGCGTCGCCGAAGCCACGCGCCCCTACGGCATCAAGACCATCGTGAGCCTCAATCCCATCATGGTTGACGGTACGGGCATGTGCGGCGGCTGTCGCGTGCAGGTGGGCGAGGAGATGAAGTTCGCCTGCGTCGACGGCCCCGAGTTCGACGGTCATCTCGTCGATTTCCAAGGATTGATGGCGCGCGGCAGGATGTACCGCACGCAGGAAGCGAAGGAGAAGGATCACGTCTGTAACATCGGCTTGGGGAGGAATTGACATGGCGTTGGTGCTGGAAAAACATAAGATGCCTGAGCAAGACCCGAAGGTTCGCGCCCACAACTTTGAAGAAGTGGCGTTGGGCTACGATGAGGAAACGGCGATCGCCGAGGCTGAGCGCTGTCTCAACTGCAAGGTGCCGCAGTGCCGCAAGGGCTGTCCCGTGTCCGTGCGCATCCCAGAGTTCATCCAGAAGATCAAGGCACACGATTTTGCGGCGGCGATCGACATCATCAAGGGCGACAATGCGCTGCCCGCCGTCTGCGGCCGCGTCTGTCCGCAGGAGAACCAGTGCGAGAAGCTCTGCATCCTCGGCAAGCGCGGCGAGCCTGTCGGCATCGGCAGGCTTGAGCGCTTCGCGGCGGATTGGCAGCTCGCGCAGGAAGAAGAGGTCAAGCCCGTCGAGTTCGCCCCGGACGCGCAGAAGGTCGCGATCATCGGCGCCGGCCCTGCGGGACTTTCGTGCGCCGGCGATCTCGCGAAAAAGGGCTACCGCGTGACGATCTTCGAGGCGCTGCATGTCGCGGGCGGCGTGCTCTCCTACGGCATCCCCGAGTTCCGTCTGCCGAAGGACGGCGTCGTGCAGAAGGAAGTCGAAAACCTCAGGAAGCTCGGCGTGACGATCGAGCTGAATTCCGTCGTCGGCAGACTCTATACGATCGACGAACTCATGGAAGAAGAGGGCTTCGACGCTGTCTTCGTCGGCACGGGCGCGGGCTTGCCGCATTTCATGAACATCCCCGGTGAAAATCTCAACGGCGTCTATTCCGCCAACGAGTTCCTGACGCGCTGCAACCTCATGAAGGCGTACCGTTTCCCCGACTTTGCGACGCCGATTCACGTCGGCAGGGGCGTTGCCGTCGTCGGCGGCGGCAACGTCGCCATGGACGCGGCGCGCACGGCTCTGCGGCTCGGCGCGGAGAAAGTCTACATCGTCTACCGCCGCAGCGAGGAAGAACTGCCCGCAAGGCGCGAGGAAGTACACCATGCGAAGGAAGAGGGTATCGACTTCCGCTTGCTGAACAATCCCGTCGAAATCTTGGGCAACGAAGACGGCTGGGTCAAGGCGATCCGCTGCATCAAGATGGAGCTTGGCGAGCCGGACGATTCGGGACGCCGCCGTCCCGTGCCCATCGAAGGCTCGGAGTTCGAGCTTCCCGTCGATACGGTCATCATGTCCATCGGCACGGGGCCGAATCCCATCGTCGCGACGACGACGCCCGGCATGGATACGACGAAGCGCGGCAACATCGTCGCTGACGAGGAGACGGGCGCTACGACGAAGGAAGGCGTGTTTGCGGGCGGCGACATCGTGACGGGCGCGGCGACCGTCATCCTGGCGATGGGCGCGGGCAAGAAGGCGGCCGCCGCCATCGACGAGTATCTGCAGAAGAAAAAGGACGCCTGAACTTCGAAGAAGACCGAAGCGGCAGGCGTGTCCAGGGGACGCGGGAGAGGCAGCGTCCCTCGGCGTGTGTACGGCGCGGCAGTGCCGCAGAAAGTGTTTTGCGAGGTGATCGCCATGATGAACTATATCGCGATTGATTTTGAAACGGCGACGGGCAGCATGAACTCCGCCTGCAGCGTGGCTACCGTAGAGGTGCGGGACGGACAGCTAAAGGAAGGATGGTCGACGCTCATCCAACCGCCCGGACTTCGCTTCGACAGCTTCAACATCGGCATCCACGGCATAAGCCCCAAAGATGTGGCAGATGCGCCGACCTTCGCCGAGGTCTGGGAAGAGCTGAAGGAGCGCCTTGCCGGCAAGATCGTCGTCGCGCACAATGCGTCCTTCGACATGGGCGTGCTCAAGGCGTCGCTCCTTGCCAATCGCCTGCAGGCGCCGGATTTTCGCACATGCTGCACCGTGCGCATCGCACGCAAGGTCTGGCCTGCTCTTGACGATCACAAGCTCAACACCGTAGGCGCACACCTCAATATCAATTTCCGCCACCACCACGCCTTGGATGATGCCAGAACGTGCGCCGCTATCCCGCTTTTCGCAGGCATGGAAACGGGCACCGACGATATAGAAGAACTTGCGCAGAAAATCGGCGTAAGGATCGGCCATTTCGGCGCGTGAGACAAACATCCACCTGTCTGCTGCAGCTATGCAGCGGAAGCTTACCAATCGAAAAGAGGCTATAAAAATGGAAAGACAGAAGAGAGTCTTGGCGATTCATGATATTTCGGGCGTGGGGAAGTGCTCGCTGACGGTGGCCTTGCCGATCATATCGGCGGCGGGCGTCGAGTGCTCGGTGCTGCCGACGGCGGTCTTGTCGACGCATACGGGCGGCTTCACGGGCTTCACCTATCGTGACCTGACCGAGGACATCTCGCCGATGGTCGCGCATTGGCAGTCGCTTCGTCTGAAATTCGACGGCATCTACACGGGCTTTCTCGGCTCTTTCGAGCAGATCAAGCTTGTCGGCGATGCTTTCTCCGCCTTGGCGGACAAGGATACGCTGCTCTTCGTCGACCCTGTGATGGCGGACGGCGGCAAGCTTTATTCCATTTTCGACGAGACATTCCCGCCGGCGATGAAGGGGCTTTGCTCCAAGGCGGACATCATTCTGCCCAACATGACGGAGGCGGCGTTCATGCTCGGTGAGGACTACGCGGAAGGTCCCTACACGCGCGAGTATGTGGAAGGTCTGCTGCGCCGTCTGGCGAAGGCGATTCCCGTCAAGCATATCGTGCTGACGGGCGTCTATTTTGACGACAAGGAACTTGGCGCGGCGGTTTATGATGCGGCGGCGGACGATGTTTGCTATGTCCTCGGCAAGAATATTCCGGGCAGTTACCACGGTACGGGCGATGTGTTCGGCAGCGCCTTCGTTGGCGCGGCGGTCGGCGGCAAGCCGATCGCGGAGGCAGCACGTATCGCCGTCGACTATACGGTGGAGTGCATCGCCTGGACGAAGGAGGCGGGCACGGACATCCGCTACGGCGTCAACTTCGAGCGCTACCTCGGAGACTACAGCAGGAAACTCGGTCTTTGAGGCCGGATATATGCCGGAAGGTGCATGCCGAAGGCTTGCAAGGGCGAAGAAATTGTGCTATAATGCCATAGACGTTTTAAGTAATTCCACAGCTACGACACCGATTTCTCCGACGATGCCGTGGCTGCAGGAGAAAAGAGAGACGCTTAGGAGGGCTTATTCATGCTGACACAGGAAGCGAAGCAGAAGATTATCGAGGAAAATGCCGTACACGAAGGCGACACGGGTTCGCCCGAGGTGCAGATCGCGCTCTTGACGGCGCGTATCGTCTACCTCACGGAGCATCTGAAAGAGCACAAGAAGGATCACCATTCGAGACGCGGCCTTTTGAAGATGGTCGGTCATCGCAGGAGGCTTCTGAGCTACCTCTACAACAGTGACATCGAGCGCTATCGCGCGATTATCGCAAAACTGAACTTGAGGAAGTAAGAGAGAGGCGGGGATTTGTCCCCGCCTTTTTTTGCATGTGGCAAGGATAATGCGTTTTTTTGTCGAATAAGGTCATGAATCAAAGAGTGAAAATTTAGGAGGAACTCAAATGCAGAGTTTTGAAATGCAGGTTGGAGGCCGTCCGCTGATCATCGAGCACGGGAAGATGGCGAAGCAGGCGAACGGCTCCGTTCTTGTCCGTTACGGCGATACGGTGGTGCTCGTCGCGGCGACTGCGTCGGCAGAGCCGCGCGAGGGAATCGACTTCTTTCCGCTGACGGTTGACTTCGAAGAAAAGATGTACGCTGCCGGCAAGATTCCGGGCGGCTTCATCAAGCGCGAAGGCCGTCCGAGCGAATCGGCGATTCTTTGCAGCCGTCTCATCGACCGTCCGATCCGCCCGCTGTTTCCCGAGGGTTTCCGCAACGATGTGCAGATCATCGCGACGGTGCTCTGCGTCGACCAGGACAATGCTCCCGAGATCGCCGGCATGATCGGCGCTTCGTGCGCTCTTTGCGTCTCGGACATCCCGTTTGCCGGACCGATCGCAGGCGTCAAGGTCGGCCGCGTCGACGGCGAACTCGTCATCAATCCGACGGAGGCGCAGCGTGTAATTTCCGACTTGAATCTGACAGTTGCCGGCTCGCACGACGCCGTCATGATGGTCGAGGCGGGAGCGAATGAGCTCCCCGAGGAAGTCATCCTCGAAGCGATCCTCTTCGGACACAAGGAGATTCAGCGCATCGTCGAGTTCCAGCAGGAGATCGTCGCCGCCTGCGGCAAGGAGAAGCGCGAGGTCAAGCTCTTCCTCGCGCCGGAAGAACTCGATCGGGCGATTCGCGACTACGCTTCTTCGCGTCTCGACGAAGCTGTGCGCAATCCCGACAAGCTCGACCGCGACGAACATATCGCCGCCATCGGCGCGGAGGTTCTGGAGCATTTCCTCGCGGACTATCCCGAGAATGCCAAGGAGATCGCCGCCGTCACGCACAAGATCGTCAAGGAGAGCGTGCGCCGCATGATCACGCATGAGAAGATTCGTCCCGACGGGCGTGCGCTCGATGAGGTGCGCCCCGTGAGCTGCGAGGTCGGCCTTTTGCCGCGCACGCACGGCTCGGGGCTTTTCACGCGCGGACAGACGCAGGTACTCACGATCACGACGCTCGGCTCCGTCGGCGACGAGCAGATCATCGACGGTCTCGGTCCCGAGCAGTCGAAGCACTACATTCATCAGTACAACTTCCCCGGCTACAGCGTCGGCGAGGCGCGTCCCGCACGTGGCCCCGGCAGGCGTGAGATCGGTCACGGCGCTCTGGCGGAGCGTGCGCTCCTGCCCATGATTCCCTCGCTCGATGAGTTCCCCTATACGATCCGCCTCGTGTCGGAGGTCTTGGAGTCGAACGGCTCAAGCTCCATGGGAAGCGTCTGCGGCAGCACGCTCTCGCTGATGAACGCGGGCGTTCCGATCAAGCGTCCCGTGTCGGGCGTCGCCATGGGACTCGTCAAGGACGGCGACCACTATACGATCCTGACGGACATCCAGGGCATGGAGGACGCGCTCGGCGATATGGACTTCAAGGTCGCGGGCACGGAGAAGGGAGTGACGGCGATCCAGATGGACATCAAGATTGCCGGCATCACGCGCGACATTCTCCTTTCGGCGCTCTCGCAGGCGAAGCGCGGCCGCGCCTTCATCTTAGAGAAGATGCTCGCCGTCATCGACAAGCCGGCAGCCGATCTCTCACCCTATGCGCCGCGCGTCACGGTCATGAAAATCCATGTCGACAAGATCCGCGAGGTCATCGGCTCGGGCGGCAAGACGATCAAGAAGATCATCGACGAGACGGGGGCGCAGATCGACATCCAGGAGGACGGCACAATCTTCATCGCGGCGGCGGACGGCGAGGGCGCAAAGAAGGCGCAGCAGATTATCGAGGACATCGTGCGCGATGTGGAAGTCGGCGCTGTCTACAAGGGTAGAGTCACGCGCATCATGAACTTCGGTGCTTTCGTTGAAATCTTGCCGGGCAAGGAGGGGCTTTGCCACATCTCCCAGCTCGCGCGCCATCGCGTCGCTCAGGTCGAGGACGTCGTGCATGAAGGCGATGAGCTTGAAGTCAAGGTCGTCGAGATCGACAAGCAGGGACGTGTGAACCTCTCGCACAAGGTTCTTCTCTGAGTATAGGAATCGAAGACTCGCGCTGCTTGTTGCGGCGCGAGTCTTTTATTGAGATTTAATTCCTATTCTTGCACCGCGTGCTTTTCGCGCTTATTGTCTTTTCTCTTCTATGACGGTATAATGGAATGGGAAGTTTTATTGGGAAGCTTTCGGAAAGGATGAATTTCGATGATAGGCGATCTTCTGCGCAGGGAACGCGAGAGGCAGAATTTATCGATCAAGGATATTGAAAAGGCTACGAGCATACGCGCTTTATATATAGATGCAATCGAGAAGGGCGAATACAAGACATTGCCCGGCGAGGTCTATGCGAAGGGATTTGTCCGCAATTATGCAAACTATTTGAAGCTTAATGCCAACGAGATCGTAAACGCTTTCAACGAAGAGATGCACCCGCAGGAAGAACTGCACGAGGCGGCGGAGTCTTCTTCTGCGGAAGAAGCGAGGCAGGTGCAGCCCGTGGAAAGGAACAGGGAAGAATACCGAGGGCCGAAGATCACCTCGCTTGAAAGTTATCCGATGGAGAAGAGCTCCCATGGCGTTCGCAACGCCTTGATGGTGGCGGTGGCCGTCTTCGCCGTCGCCTTGGTGGCGCTCATCGCCTTCGGCGGAGACGAAGAGCCGAGTGCTCCCGCACCGCGTGCAAAGACGCAGACGCAGCAGGGGCAGAAGCCGGGACAGAAGCAGACGGAGGCCGCGCCGAAGCCGGCAGCCGACGGTGTAGAGGTGAAGCTCAGTTTCACCGATCTCTGCTGGACAGAAGTCGTCGTTGACGGCAAGACGGAGTTCGAGGGGACGGCTGAAAAGGGCAAGGTCTTGACGCTCAAGGGTAAGGACAAGGTGCGCATCACGGCGGGCAATGCCGGAGCGCTCAACTATTCTCTGAATGGCAAGGATATGGGCGCGATCGGGCAGAAGGGCGAAGTGGTGGAGAAGACCTTTACCAAAGAGAATGCGGCGAAGTGATCGATGGTTGGAAGCGTGAAGGATTTTTTGCCGATGAGCCGGACGGACATGGAGGCAAGAGGTTGGGACGAGCTTGATTTCATCTTCGTTTCGGGCGACGCCTATGTCGACCATCCGGGCTTCGGCACTGCGATCATCTGCCGCGTGCTCGAAGCGCACGGTTATCGCGTCGGCATCATTGCTCAGCCCGATTGGCACAGTGCGAAAGATTTTCGACGTTTAGGCAAGCCTCGGCTTGCCTTTCTTGTATCGAGCGGCAATCTCGATTCTGTTCTCGCACGCTTCACGGCGGCGAAGAAACTGCGTCGTCAGGATGCCTATTCGCCCGGCGGACGCATGAATTGCAGGCCTGAGCGCGCTGTCAGCGTCTATGTGAAGCGGCTGCGTGAGGCTTGGGGGGCGATTCCCGTCATCATCGGTGGCATCGAGGCGAGCCTGCGCCGCATGGCGCATTACGACTATTGGTGCGATGAGGTGCGCCCGTCCATCCTCTTAGAGAGCGGTGCCGATCTCCTGATCTACGGCATGGGAGAGAAACAGATCGTCGAAATTGCAGCCGAACTTCATGCGGGCGTCGCGATCGAGAACGTGCAGGATGTGCGCGGCACCTGCTACCGCGTGCCGAACCGCGACTATGTATGGGACTATGTGGAACTGCCGCCCTATGCGGCGGTCGCGAAGGACAAGGCGCAGTTTGCCGACGCCTTCCGCGTCGAATATCTGGAGCAGGACGCCCTGCGCGGGCGCAGGCTCATCCAGCAGAACGAAGAGATCTGCGTCGTGCAGAATCCTCCGGCGCTGCCCTTGACGACGGAAGAGATGGATGAGATCTACGAACTGCCGTATCGCTATACATGGCATCCCGTATACGACAAGGCGGGCGGCGTGCCCGCCATCGCCGAGGTCAAGTTCAGTCTCGTCAGCCAGAGGGGCTGCTTCGGCGGCTGTCATTTCTGCGCCATCGTGTCGCATCAGGGGCGCATCATCCAGCATAGGAGCAAGGAGTCCCTGCTGCGCGAGGCGAAGCGGCTCATCGCCCTGCCCGATTTCAAGGGCTATATCCACGATGTCGGCGGGCCGACGGCGAACTTCTATGAGCCGTCGTGCAGCGCCCAGCTCGTGCGCGGAACGTGCCGCGGCAGGGCATGCCTTTCGCCCTTGTGCGAGAACCTGCGAGCCGATCACAGAGAATACTTGGCTATCCTAGAGAGCCTTCGCACGCTGCCCGGCGTGAAGAAGGTCTTCATCCGCTCGGGCATTCGCTTCGACTACCTGCAGCAGGCGCACGATGATTTTCTGGAAGTTCTGTGCCGTCATCATATCAGCGGACAGCTGCGCATCGCGCCCGAGCATGTGTCGAGGCGCGTCACGCGACTCATGGGAAAGCCCGGAAAATCCGTATACCTGCGCTTCGTCAAGGCGTTCGAGGAAATGAACCGAAAGCTCGGCAAGAAGCAGTACCTCGTGCCGTACTTCATGTCAAGCCACCCGGGCGCGCACCTCGAAGATGCCGTCGAGCTTGCGGAGTTCATCCATGAGCGCGGCTACCATCCCGAGCAGGTGCAGGACTTCATCCCGACGCCCGGCACGCTTTCGACCTGCATGTACCACACGGGAATCAATCCTCTGACGGGTGAGAAGGTTTATACGGCGAAGAAGGCGGAGGAGAAGAGGATGCAACGCGCGCTTCTGCAGTATTGGCTGCCCGAGAACGACGCTATCGTGCGCAAGGCGCTGCATCTGGCGGGCAGGAGCGACCTCATCGGCTACGGGAAGAAGTGTCTGCTGCGTCCGAAGCGGCGCGAGACGGTAGAAAAAACGAGAAAAAAACGAAGGAAAGAGAAGGGGATATAGATGCGTTGCCCATTTTGCAAAGAGGAGGACAGCCGCGTCGTCGACTCGCGTGCTGCTGACGACGGCAATACCATTCGCCGGCGCAGGGAGTGCGCGTCGTGCGGCAAGCGCTTCACGACATACGAGACAGTGGAGAAGATTCCGCTGATGGTTATTAAAAATGACGGCAGGCGCGTCGTCTTCGACCGCAACAAGCTGCTGAACGGCCTCATACGCTCGTGCGACAAGCGCGACATTCCGACGGAGCGCATCGTCGCCCTGGCGGATGAGATCGAAAAGGAGCTTCGCAACACGATGGATCGCGAGGTCTACACGCGCGACATCGGCGAACTCGTGATGGAGAAGCTCAAGAACTTCGACGAGGTCGCCTACATCCGCTTCGCCTCGGTCTACCGCAAGTTTGCCGACATCAGCGGCTTCCGCGAGGAGTTGGAAGCGCTGCTCAGGGAGAAGAACCCGTCTTGAGCTGGAAGATCAAGCGGCGTCTGCGCGAGCAGTTGGAACGCGAGCAAGGCTATTTTTCGTTTCCGACGGGCACGCGGCGCTCCTTCGCGCTCGTATACCCGAATTCCTACTTCGTCGGCATGTCGAACCTCGGGCTGCACATCATCTACGACCTCTTGAACCGACGCTCCGACACGGCGTGCGAGCGCTTCTTCCTGCCGAGCGACGAGGAACAGCGCGAGCATGAGCGTACGGGCACGCCGCTTCTGAGCTTGGAGAACCAGCAGCCGCTCCATCGCTTCTCTTTGATCGGCTTTGCTGTCTCCTTCGAGATGGACTACTTCAACCTGCTGCGCATCCTGCAGCTTGGCAAGGTCAAACTTCTGGCGGCGGAGCGCGGCGAGCAGGATGCCATCGTCCTCGCGGGCGGGCCGTGCGCCACGTTCAACCCCGAGCCGTTGAGCCTCTTCGTCGACGCCTTCGTCATTGGCGAGGGCGAGGTCGTCATGCCGTCTCTGATGGACGCATACGATGCCGCCGTGCGGCAGGATCTTTCGCGTGCCGAGCTTCTGCACGCCCTTTCGAAGGTTGAGGGCGTCTACGTGCCATCGCTCTACGCGCACGACTACGATGAGTCGGGCCGCCTGTGCGCCATTCGCCCTGCGGCGGGCGCTCCTTCGCGCGTCACGCGCCAATGGGTGCGCGATCTCGACGAATTTCCCGCGCACACCGTCATCGTCACCGACGATACGGAATTCAACCTTTACCTCATCGAGACGGCACGCGGCTGCGGCAGGCACTGTCGCTTCTGCATGGCGGGCTACTGCTTTCGACAGCCGCGCAATCGCTCGCTGAAGGTCTTGGAAAAGGAAGTCCAAGAGGCGAAGAAGTACGAAAAGCGCATCGGACTCATGGGAGCCGCCATCTCGGACTATCCCGAGATCGACGCTTTGTGCCGCGACATTTTGGCAGAAGATCTCGGCATGTCCGTCGCCTCCTTCCGTGCCGATTCCGTGACCGAGGAGCTTGTTGCCTCTCTTTCGAGGAGCGGGCTGCGCACGATCACGCTCGCCCCCGAGGCGGGAAGCGTGCGCATGAGGAAGATCATCAACAAGGGCATCGAGGAGGAGCATCTCCGCCATACGGTCGATCTTGCGCTTCAGGCGGGCATCCGCCAGTTCCGTCTCTATTTGATGATCGGTCTGCCCTACGAGGAGGAAGAGGACATCAAGGCCATCGTCGATATGACCGTGCGCCTGCATGAGCATATCCGGGCGAAGAAGGAGCATGCGCAGATCACCTTGAGCATCAATCCGTTCATCCCCAAGCCGTTCACGCCCTTCCAGTGGCTGCCGATGGCGGACGAAAAATGGGTCAAGGATGCGATGAAGACGATTCGCAAGGGGCTGGCGCCCTACAGGAGCATCCGCATCATCGCCGAATCGCCCAAGAGCGCCTATGTGCAGGGCGTGTTCGCGCGCGGCGACCGCCGCGTTGCTCGCGCCCTGCACCGCGCCTTCCTCGCGGGCGGCGCGAAATCGTTCAAGCGTGCGCTGAAGGAAGAGGGGCTTTCCTTTGCGGACTTTCTGCAGGTGCGGCACGCAGAAGATGCGGTATTTCCGTGGGATGCGCTTGACATGGGATTTCCCAAGCAGTACCTCTACCGCGAACTGCAGAGGGCGGCGGCGCTGCAATATACGAAACCTTGCTTTTCGGGATGCACACGCTGCGGCGTTTGTGATACAATGGAGGAGAGACATGTTTCAGCTCAGACATAGCGGCGGCCTTTGGCGCGGCTCGTTCTCGCTCTTTCCCGAGGAGGGGCTGGCGCATGGCATTTCCACGCGCTTGGGCGGCGTCTCGAAGCCGCCGTTTGCCGCATTGAACATGGCGCTCCACGTCGGCGACTGCGCCGCGGACGTCTCGGAGAATCGGCGTCTCTTTGCTGAGGCTCTGGGGCTTGATGCTGCGCGGATCGTCACGCCGCGCCAGGTGCACGGCGATGAAGTGCGCCTTGTCCGCGCCAGCGATGCGGGCATGGGCGCGAGCCGCTATGACGAGTCCGTGCCCGCCTGCGACGCCTTGATGACGGCGGAGTCGGGACTGCCCTTGCTGCTGTGCTTCGCCGACTGCGTGCCGCTCCTCTTCTTCGATCCTGTGCGCCGCGTCATTGCCGTCGCTCATGCGGGCTGGAAGGGGACGGTTGCCGAGATTGGGCGAAAGACCGTGCAGCGCATGGGCGAGGCGTTCGGCTCGCGTCCGCAGGACATCCTCGCGTGCATCGGCCCTTCCATCGGCGCGTGCTGCTTCGAGGTCGGAGAGGAGGTCGCGGCGGCTTTTCGCACGGCATTTCCTGAAGCGCCTGGGCTTCTTTCGCACTCGCCCGAGGGAAAGCGGACGATCGACCTGTGGGCGGCCAACCGCCTGCAGCTCGAAGCGGCGGGACTCCTTCCCGCGCACATCGACAGTGCTGACGTATGCACGAAGTGCAATGCCGGACTCTTTTTTTCCTATCGCGAAGAGCACGGGACGACGGGACGCTTCGCCGCGTGGATCGCTTTGAAGTAGTTTGCAGGAGGTAAGCAAGTTGATCGAAGAGAATCTGCATGAAGTCTTGTGCTCCATCGAGGAGAGCAGGGCGAAGAGGACGATTGCCGATGCGAAAGAGCCTGTCCGTCTCGTGGCGGTGACGAAGAATCATGGCGTCGCCGAGATGCGCGAGGCGATCGCGCATGGCGTGACGGACATCGGCGAAAACCGCATACAGGAAGCGCGGGAGAAGTTCGAAACACTTGAGCGCACGGCTGTATGGCATCTCATCGGTCACTTGCAGAAGAACAAGGCGAAGTACGCCGTGAAGCTCTTCGACCTCATTCATTCCGTTGACACTTTGGAGCTTGCCGAGGCCTTGGACAAGGAAGCGGGCAAGATCGGCAAGCGGCAGGACGTCCTCGTGCAGGTCAACCTTGCCAAAGAAGCGTCGAAGTCCGGCATTTACGAAGAAGACTTGCAGCCCCTGCTCGAAGCTGTCGACGCACTGCCGCATCTGCGCCTTCGCGGTCTGATGTGCATAGCGCCCAACTACGACGAGGTCGAGGAGACGAGGCCGCTCTTTCGCCGCATGTATGAAATTTTTCAAAGGACGAAGGACTTTCCGTGGAAAACGGCGAATATAAGTTATTTGTCAATGGGTATGACACATGATTATCGGATCGCTGTGGAAGAAGGCGCCAATATCGTTCGTGTCGGCACGGCCATTTTCGGGCCACGTCAATATTGAGGAGGGAACAAGATGGGCTTCATTGATAAGGTGTGCGGAAAAATCGGCCTGATCGATCCGGAAGACATCAACGATAAAAGGGATTTGCGCGACGAAGACGACGATTTTGCAGAGTTTGACGAGATGGAGCGCGAGGAAGCGCCGGCGTCGAACGTCGTGAACTTCCAAGCGGCAGCGGCGAACGCCGCGATGAACAATGTCGCCGCCTACAAGATGAAGGTCGTCGTCATCGAGCCGAAGTCCTTCGACGATGCGCAACAGGTGGCGAACTGTCTGCGCGAGAAGCGCCCCGTCGTCATCAACTTTGAGAACACCATCGAGGAGGACGCCAAGCGCATCACGGACTTCATCAGCGGCACGATCTACGCGCTGAACGGTGAGATCAAGAAGGTCAGCAACAACGTCTTCTTCTGTGCGCCGAGCAACGTCAATATCTCCTATTCGGAGGACAAGAAGTCGGTGTCGACTGAGATGCCGTGGCTGAAGAAGTAGGGCGGCGGCGATGAAACTTGCATTGATCGGCGGCGGCATGATGGCGGAGGCCGTCATCGCCGGCGTCCTGCGCGAAGCAGTGCTTCCTGCGGAGGCGGTCTTCGTCTCCGAGCATAAGGCGGAGCGCGTTGAGGAATTGAAGGAAACGTACGGCGTGCAGGCCTTCTGCAGCGCGGAGTCGTTCCTCGGCGATATGGATGTCGTCATTCTCGCCGTCAAGCCGAATGCGGCGGAAGCGGCTCTCTTGGAGATTCGCGGGGCTTTGCGCTCGGATGCCGTCCTCGTGTCCATCGTGGCAGGACTGCCGCTTCCTAAGCTCGAAGCGCTGCTTCCCGATCAGCCCGTCATTCGCGTCATGCCCAATACGCCGCTCGCCGTGGGCGAGGGTATGTCTGCCTACGCGCTCGGCTCGCGTGCGGGCGCAGCTCACGAGGAAGCGATTCGCACGATTCTTGCGGCGGCGGGAAAGGTCATCTGCGTCAAGGAGTCCTTGATGGACGCCGTCACGGGGCTTTCGGGCAGCGGGCCGGCCTTCGCCTTCCTTGTCATCGACGCGCTCGCGGACGGCGGCGTGGCAGCGGGGCTTTCGCGCAAGGACGCGCGTCTTCTGGCGGCGCAGACGTTGCTTGGCTCCGCCAAGATGGCGCTCGCTACGGGCAGGCATCCCGACGAGCTGCGCGATCAGGTCACGTCGCCTGCGGGCACGACCATCGCAGGACTGCGCGTCCTTGAGCAGCGTGCCGTGCGCGGCGCATTCCTTGACGCCGTCTTGAGTGCGGCGGAAAAATCGAGGTCTTTAGGGGAATAGGAGCACTATGTCGAATCGGGAAAAAATCCTGCGTTTCTATCGCGGCTCGGAAGGCGAAGAAACGGCAGTGAAATTAGTCGATGCCGCAGAAAAGGCGATGAAGAATCAAAAGTTCCGCCTGACGGCGTTCCTCGACCCCTTCGGGCAGGAAATCGCCGAGGTCGTGGCGGCGAACTTCGAAGGTCTCGCCGTCACTTTCAACGGCGGCTATGCGGGGGCGGAGCGCCAGCGTGCCGTCTTTCAGCATGAAGATTTTCGCGGCACGCCCTCTTGGGAAATCGCCGTCGTGGAGGCGCAGTGGAAGGATGCGTTCGCGCACATCTCGCATCGAGACGTTCTCGGCGCGATCATGGGTCTCGGCGTCGAGCGCGAGATCATCGGCGACATCCAGATTCAGCAGGGCGCGGCGCGGATCGTCACGGCGGAGAACATGGCGGATTTCTTGCTGACGAACTGCGTACAGTTCGGCGCAGCGCATGTGACGTGCTCGCTCGGCGAACTTTCCGCCCTCCTGCCGCGCGAGGAGCGCTGCAAGGAGATTCGCGCGACGGTCGCCTCCCTACGCGCCGACTCGATTGCGGCGGCGGGCTTCGGCATGTCGCGCAGCCGGGCTGCAGCGGACATCGCGGCGGAAAAGCTCAAGCTCAACTGGCAGTCCGTCAAGAGCGCCTCTCAAGCCGTCAAGGAAGGCGATGTGCTTTCCATGCGCGGCAGGGGACGGCTCGAAGTGAAGGAGATTCGCGGTCAGACGAAGAAGGGACGCATCAGCGTGCTCCTGCACCGCTATCTGTGATGACGAAACGAGGTTTCTCTAAGAGAAAGGACTGAGGCGGTTCTCGTGCCGATTTTTTTGAGCATTTGCATCGTAGTCTTGGATCAAGTCGTGAAATTCCTTGTCGCCCATGAGATGTTTCCGGGAATGTCAATCCCCGTCATACAAGACGTCTTTCATATCACGTTCGTTCTGAATCCCGGCGCTGCCTTCGGCATCCTCGCCCATCAGCGCTCTTTTTTTATCGTCATGGGCATCGTCATCGTCATCTTGGGCGGCCTTTTCTCGCCCTACATCCGCCGCCAGTGCCGCATCTTTCGCTGCGGCACGGCGCTCCTGCTCGGCGGCGCCCTGGGCAATCTGATCGACCGCGTGCGCTTCGGGCACGTCATTGACTTCTTTGATTTCCGTATATGGCCGGTCTTCAATATCGCGGACATCGCCATCGTCGTCGGCGTCGCGGCCATCATCTACGCCATCCTCTTCAAGATGCACCCTGTGGAGGACGCTTGACATGAAGGAACGGCTGATCGTCGACGAAGGGGCTGCGGGAGAACGTCTCGACCGCTTTCTCGCCGGCAGGGAACTGGAGGTTTCGCGCTCCCATATCCAAAAGCTGATCGAAAGCGGCTGCGTCCTCGTCAACGGCAGGACGGCGAAGGCGAACGCCAAGCTGCGCGAAGGGGATGCCGTGGAGACGGAAATTCCCGAAGCGCAGGAGTTGGAGATCCTGCCGGAAGCCATCCCTTTGGACATCCTCTACGAGGATTCGGACGTCATCGTCATCAACAAGGCGCGCGGCATGGTCGTCCATCCGGCGGCGGGAGCAGCGGACGGCACGCTCGTCAATGCGCTGCTCCATCACTGCGAGGACTTGTCGGGCATCAACGGCGTCATACGTCCGGGCATCGTGCACCGGCTCGACAAGGACACGTCGGGCGTCATGGTGGCGGCGAAGAATGATCGGGCGCACGTTGACCTCGCCGAGCAGATTCGGGAGAAGACGGCGCAGCGCATCTATCGGGCGATCGTCTGCGGCACGATTGCCGAGGACAGGGGCGAGATCCGTGCGCCGATCGGCCGCCATCCAACGGAGCGCAAGAAGATGGCAGTCGTGCCGGGCGGTAAGGAAGCGACGACACTCTTTCGCGTCGTGGAGCGCTTCCCTGCGCACACGCTTGTCGAGTGCCGCTTGAAGACAGGGCGCACGCACCAGATTCGCGTCCACATGGCATATATCGGCCATCCGCTGCTCGGCGATCCGAAATACGGCAGGAAGACGCCCGATATAGCGGGGCAGGCGCTTCATTCCTGCGAGCTCTCGTTCACGCATCCGCGCACGAAAGAGCGCATGACATTCGCGGCAGAAATGCCCGAGGATATGAAAGCGATCCTTCATGCCTTGCGGCGAGGGCGCTGAAGCGGCTGAACACATGGAGAAGGCAAGGCAGTTGATGGACGAAAACGCCATCGAAGAACGGAAAGGGGCGGGATGATATGGCGACCTTGGTCGACAAGACGGTTCTGATGGATGAAGATGCGATCCGCCGCGCACTCACGCGCATTTCGCACGAGATCGTGGAGAGGAACAAGGGCACGGCGGGAATCGTCCTCGTCGGCATACGAAGCCGCGGCATTCCGCTCGCGGAGCGCATCGCGGCGGCGATTGAGAAGATTGAGGGAACGAGGCCTGCCATCGGCGTCCTCGACATCACGCTGTACCGCGACGATCTCTCGACCCTCGCATATCAGCCCGTCGTGCGCGAGACGGAGATTCCCGTCGACATCACGGGAAAGACCATCGTGCTCGTCGACGATGTGCTCTACACGGGCAGGACGATCCGCGCGGCGCTCGACGCTCTGATCGACATGGGGCGTCCGAAGAGCATCCAGCTCGCCGTCCTCATCGACCGAGGCCACAGGGAGCTGCCGATCCGCGCCGACTTCGTGGGAAAGAACGTGCCGACCTCCTCCAAGGAGGAGATTCGCGTCATGCTCGAAGAGCACGACGCAGAGGAGCGCGTCGTGCTTGCCGAGAGGCAGGAGGCGTGACATCCGTATATGGAAAAAGAGAAGAGGCCGCAGCGCTTTCGCCTGCAGCCTCTTCTCTTTTTCGTATCGTATCTCACAGCATCGCCTTGTATCGCGCCTGCTCCTTATTTGCCGTACATGCGAGCGAGCGGATTGTCCTTGAAGATGTTTCCCTGCTCGATGTAGCGGTGCACCATCTTCTCCGATTTGTGGCGCGTCTGGCGCATGATGGTCAGGGCGTCGACGTCGTGCTGCGCGGCGCTCGTCGCGAAGCCTCGGCGCAGGCTGTGTCCGGCGAAATCCTCCTCGCTGAGACCGGCTTTCTTGATGTACTTCTTGACGATGAGCGCCACGGACTTGTCCGAGAGCTGCGTATCGCGCAGTTCGTGATTGCGCTTGAAGGGGCGGAAGAGCGGCCCTTTTTTGATGCCGCTGAGGGAGAGCCACGCACGCAGCGCACGCACGGCGCAGATTTCCTTGTCGGGCGCATAGGGGATGCCGATATAGCTTCCCTTGCCGAGCTGGTCGCCCTTCGATTTGCCGATGAAGACGACCATGCCTTCGGCGGAGAAGCTGACATCCTCGACCGTGAGCGCGACGAGTTCCGAGCGGCGGAACGCGCCTGCAAAGCCGAGGAGGAGCAGCGCCTTGTCACGAATCGAGGCCTCGTCCGTGCCGAAGCCGTCGGCGATCAGATAGAGCGTCTCCAAGAGGATCGGCGCCTTGCCGTGCTGGAAGGTTCCCTTCTCCCTGCGGATGGCGGACATGGCGTTTCGCACGAGTCCCGAGTGGGCGGGATTGTCGCGCTTATAGCCGGCGGCGATGTGGTTCTCCGAGATGGCGGTGACGCGGCGCGAAACCGTGTTCGCCTTCGCATTGTCCGCGAGGTCATTGATGTAGTTGACGATGGTCTCCGGCTCTGCGGGCAGAGAAGCAGTCTGGTGATGCTCGCACCAGTCGGCAAAATCGTTCCAATCGCTCGCATACGATTTGATCGTATTGAACGATTTGCTCTTCTGCATACGCCGCTTGCTCTTGGCAGAAAGTTTCTCGTTCTGCTCGACCTGCTGATTCTTGGCGAGCAGGAAATCGTCGCGCACATCCATCACAAAACACCTCATGCGTCAAAGTTCATTTGGCAGTATCACCATTATACAGGAATCTCGGATTTTTTCCAGATGGAAAAAGCGGATGCAGCTCGATGGCTTCGAGGTGCATCCGCTTTCTTGTCAGGAAAGTTTGTGAAATCGGTTTCTTCTTTTGCAGCAGCAGGCTTACTGCAGCGCCGTCTTCAGCGTTTCCATGTTCTTCTTCATGGTGTCAATGTAGGCATTGATCGCCTGCTCGTTCGCCTCGCCCGTGACAACGGGATCGAGCGTGTAGATCTTCGCACCTGTCTCGCGCGCGATGGTTTCAGCGGCGCTCGGCGAATACTGCGGCTCGGTGAAGAGGACCTTGACGGGCAGTTTCTTGACCTGCTCGATCGTAGCCTGCAGCTCGGCGGGCGTCGGCTCGGTGCCCGGCTCGCGCTCGACGACGCTGATGATGTTGAGGCCGAATTCCTTGGCGAAGTAGGGGAAGGCTTCGTGGAAGGTCACGATGTCCTTGTTCGGCACCGTGTCGAGTTCGGCGTGCATCTCGGCCTTGAGTGCTTCGAGCTTCTTGATGTAGGCCGCCGCGTTCTTTTCGTAGGCATCGGCGTGCTTGGGATCGGCCGCCTTGAGCTGCTCGGCGATGTTCTTCACCTGCAGGATAGCGTCGGTGACGCTGAGCCAAACGTGCGGATTCTCTTCATCATCGTCTTTCAGAAGCTCGATGCCCTTGGAAGCGTCGATGATCTTGAGGTTTTTCCGCTGCTCGATGACTTTGTCGAGGAAGCTCTCCATGCCTGCGCCGTTGATGACGAAGGCATCGGCCTTTTCGAGCGTCTTCATGTCCTCGGTCATGAGCTGGTAGTCGTGCAGGCAGCCTGTCTGCGGCTTCGTCATGTTGGTGACGGTCACGCCGTCGACGCCCTGCGTGATGTTGATGGTGGCGACGTACATGGGGTAGAAGGACGTGACGATGTGGAAAGATCCGTCTTTTCCGCCTCCCGCCGTGTTCGTGCCGCCGCATCCCGTGAGGAGTAGGCAGAGAGAGGCGAGAAGACAAAAGAGCATGTTTTTGCGTTTCAAAAGAATGACCTCCTGTGCGTGGGGAAACAACATGAATGATTTCCCTTTTGAATAGTAATTTTACTATTTGATAGAATAGCACAGGAGGCTTGATTTGACAAGCTTATTTTTGTTGGAAAGAGGAATTTAAAGACCTTTCTTTTTACGGCAGTCTTGGCAAATGCCGTAGAATTCAAAGATGTGCCCCGTGATGAGGAAGCCTCTTGCCTCGGCTTCCTTTGTGTAGGCTTCCTGCATGGGACAGATATCGATGCATTCCGTCTTGCCGCATTCCGTACAGACGAGGTGGTGGTGGTGATGACCTGGCTCGATAATCTCATAGACATTTCCTGCTGCGCGGTAGATTTCGTGAATAACGCCGAGATTCGAGAGAAGCGCGAGGTTGCGATAGATCGTATCGAGGGAAACATTGGAATGCTTCTTGCGCACGGTGGCAAGAAGCTGCTGCGCCGTGGGGAAGGGATCGCATTCCTGGAAGGCGTCGAGAACGGCGCGCCGCTGCGGGGTTAGCTTGTAGCCTTTGGAGCGCAGGAGTTTCAGATGATCTTCAGTCATGACATCCTCCTTTTGTCGAGGGTATACACGGTTTTTCTCATCATACCATAGGAAGGCGGAAAGGGATAGAGTGCGGAAGAAAGAATCGTTGGGCAGATGCTTTGTTCTGTGTGATAGAAACTTGATAATATGGAAATGAAATCGTACAGACGCTCAGAAAAGGGCACACGTAACAGAGCCTTCCCAGAGAACCAAAAAAATATTTGTCAAGCGTAAACGACAACGTCGTGATCTCATCGGTTGCATCCTTTCACTGAAAGCTGCTAAAATATACTATGGATATGCTCCTTTTTCCATGCTATAATGATTCCGTGCTATAATGATTTCGTGAGATCTCTGTAATAAAAGTGTGGGCATGATGAGAATCCATGACTGGTAAGGGGAGCGTATATGTGGAAGAAGATTTTTGGCAAGTCTGCAACACAAAAGAATGAAGGGACTCCCGTCGATATCGAGCGCTCGCGCCTGCCTCGCCATGTTGCCGTCATCATGGACGGCAACGGACGCTGGGCGAAGGGGCAGGGATTCTTGCGCACGGTCGGTCATCGCGCGGGCGTAGATACGCTGCATGATATTTTGGATACGGCGATCGATTTAAAGCTGGAAGTTCTGACGGTCTATGCGTTTTCAACGGAGAATTGGAAGCGGCCGCATGACGAGGTCGATTTCCTTATGCGGCTCTTTTCTGAGTATCTCGATAGGGAAGAAAGAGAGATGCACGAGAAAAATGTGCGCATCCGCTTCATCGGACGCGTCGATGAATTGACGCCCGAGCTGATTCGGCGCGTGCGTCATGCCGAAGAACTGATGAAGAACAATACGGGCGTGCACTTCTGCGTCGCTGTCAACTACGGCGGGCAAGACGAGATCTGCCGCGCCGTGCAGGGGTTGGCTGAGAAGGTACAGGCGGGAGAGCTTTCGCCGGAGCAAATCACGCCGGAGCTTTTTCAGGCGTCGCTCGATACGAAGGAATTGCCGCCCGTTGACCTTGTGATCCGCACGAGCGGCGACATGCGTCTGAGCAACTTCCTGCTTTGGCAGGCGGCGTATGCGGAGTTCTGGTTCACGGAAACGAATTGGCCGGATTTCAAGCCTGAATGCTTCATGGAAGCGCTTCGCGACTATGCGAGCCGCGAGCGGCGCTTCGGTGGAATCAAGGAGAAATAAGAGGAAATAAAGGGATCGCCTAACAGAGAGGTGCTTGACTTGCTTACAAGAATTATCACGGGCGTTGTCGGCATAGCGCTCGCAGCCTTCGTCATTATGCAGGGAGGTTGGCTCTATGCCATTTTTGCCATTGTGCTTTCGTTCGCTGCATGGCACGAGTACGCGTCGGCGTTCGATCATTTGGGAAAGCCTCTCGCGAGACTCGTCGGCTTCATCGCTATCTCGCTCTTCGGCACTGCCGCTTGGCTGTGGGGAAGCGCGTGGCTTGTCGCAATTGCGACGTTTGCTGCGCTCCTCGTTTTTGCCGAGGCTGTCTTTCGCCATGAGACTTTTGCCGTCGATCAGGCGTGCTTTTCCATCGCGGGCATCGTCTATGTCGGCTTCTCTTTCGCGCATCTGATCCTGCTGCGCTTCCTGGCGCAGGATGTCGTTCTCGCAACGCCCGCCGGCGATATGACGCTTGGCTGCGCGTTCCTTTGGATCATGTTCCTCGGCACATGGTCGAGCGATACGTTCGCTTACTTCGCCGGCTCGTTCTTCGGCAGGCGTAAACTGTGCCCCGCAATCAGTCCGAAGAAGACGGTCGAAGGATTTCTTGGCGGCCTTGTCGGCACGACGGCAGTCGTCGCGGCGCTCGGCTGTGCTCTTGGCTTTTCCGTGCCGTTGATGGCACTGCTCGGTGTGCTTCTCGCGCTCGTGGCAACGGTCGGCGATCTCGCCGAATCCGTCATCAAGCGCTATGCGGGCGTCAAGGATTCGGGGCGGCTCATCCCAGGGCACGGCGGCGTCCTCGACCGTTTTGACAGCGCGATGTTCACAGCGCCTTTCGTCTATTATTTTATTCAAGTCTTCGGCTTGGCAGGAGTTTGATGTATGAAGAATATTGCAATCTTGGGTTCTACGGGTTCGATTGGACGCCAGACGGTTGATGTGGCGCTTGCACATCCGGAGCTTTTTACTGTTTCCGTGCTCGCGGCGAACGCTAGCGACGAATTGTTGGAGAAGCAGATCGAAGCGCTCTCCCCTGAGCTTGCCGTGCTTGCCGACGAGGCGGCGGCGGCGAGGCTCAAGGCGCGGTACGGCGGCAAGACGCGCATCGAAGGCGGCCGCGACGCCTTCATCGAGGCGGCGGCATATCCGGCGGCGGACATCGTCGTCACGAGCATGATGGGGTTTGCGGGGCTTGCACCGACGATGAAGGCGCTCGAAGCGAAGAAGGATATTGCGCTCGCGAACAAGGAGACGCTCGTCGTCGCGGGCGAACTCGTCATGGCGAAGGCGCGTGAGATGGGCGCGGCGATCCTGCCCGTCGACAGCGAGCACTCGGCGCTCTTTCAGTGCCTGCAGGGCGAGGAGGCGAGATGCGTCGAGCGCATCATCCTCACGGCTTCGGGCGGCCCCTTCCGAGGAAAGACGCAGGACGCGCTCAAGAAGGCGACGGTCGAGGAGTGCCTTGCGCATCCAACCTGGCAGATGGGGCAGAAGATCACGATCGACTCTGCTACGCTCGTCAATAAGGGGCTTGAGGTCATCGAGGCGCATTGGCTCTACGATGTGCCATACGATGCGATCGAGGTCGTCGTCCATCCTGAGAGCATCATCCATTCGATGGTTGGCTTTACGGACGGCGCCGTCATGGCACAGATCGGACCGGCCGACATGCGCCTGCCAATCCAGTACGCGCTGACGTATCCGAAGCGCCAGTCTTCGACTTTCGAGCGGCTGGACTTTTCCAAGCTCGCGCATCTTTCTTTTGAAAAGCCCGACGCGGCGACGTTTCGCGGACTTCCTCTCGCCTATGAGGCGGGGCGTGCGGGCGGCACGATGCCGTGCATCATGAACGCAGCGAACGAGGTGGCCGTCGCGGCATTTCTGGCGGGGAGAATCCACTTCCTCGACATCTATGCGATCATCGAGCGCACGATGGAGAAGTGCGGCGTGCAGAAGACGCCGACGCTGGACGATCTCTTCGCCGCCGATGATGAAGCGCGGCGCGTGGCGCAGGGCTTCCTGCAGGAAATAGGAGGTTGAGATGGTCGTAACGCTTCTTGCATCCATTTTCGTCTTCGGCATCCTCGTCCTCGTGCATGAGGTCGGGCATTTCGTGGCGGCGAAGCTCACGGATATGCGCGTCGACCGTTTCGCGATCGGCTTCGGGCCGAGGATCGTCAAGTACACGCACGGCGAGACGGAATACTCCCTGCGTGCGCTTCCGCTGGGCGGCTTCAACGATATCGCGGGCATGGATGCCGCGAACAATACGGCGGGTGAGCGCGGCTATTGCGCGAAGTCGATTCCCGCGCGCATGATCGTCATCCTTGCCGGCTCTTTCATGAATCTCATCCTGCCGATTTTCCTTTTCTTCGGCATCTTCTTTTTCGCCGGCGTTTCTACGCCTTCGAGCGAGCCTGTGCTCGGCACGGTGGTACCGGGGCATCCTGCCGCCAATGCGGGACTCCTTGCGGGCGACCGCATCGTCGCCATTGAGGGTGCGCCCGTGAACTCGTGGCAGGACATCACGAGCCTCATCAAGGACGCGGACGGCAAGGTCCTGCACGTTGAGTATGAACGCGCAGGCGAGCATCAGACGGTGAGCGTCATTCCTGCTTACAACGCGCAGGAGAAGCGCTCGCTCATCGGCGTCAGTTCGTCCGTCACGACGCGCATGCCGGATTTCTTCGAAGCCGCTGAGCTTGCCGTTACGCGCACGGGCACGACGCTCATGATGATGCTCTCGATGCTCGGGCAGATGGTCACAGGCGCACAGCAGGCCGATCTCGCGGGGCCCATCGGTGTCGCGCAGATCGCAGGCGAGGCGGCGCAGATCGGCGTCGTGCCGCTTTTGAGTCTCACGGCTCTCTTGAGCCTCAATCTCGCGATCATCAACTTGTTCCCGATTCCGGCGCTCGACGGCGGTCACTTCCTGACGCTCGTCGTCGAGGCTGTGCGCGGCAAGCCCCTTTCAGCGAAGGCGATGCACTACGCGCAGATGTTCGGTGTATCGCTTCTCGTGCTCTTGATGCTCTACGCGACGAAGAATGACATCATGCGCATCTTCGTTGGCGGCTGATATTTTTGTTGAAAAAAGAAGGGTAGACCATGCAGAGGAAGATCACGCGGCAGATCCATATCGGCGCAGTCGCCATCGGTGGCGGTGCTCCCGTCTCCGTGCAGTCCATGACGAATACGAAGACGCAGGATGCACAGGCGACGGTTCGCCAGATCGAGGCGCTCGCGGCTGCAGGCTGCGACATCGTGCGCCTCGCCGTGCCCGACAAGGAAGCGGCGGCGAATATCGGCAAGATCAAGGCGCAAACGAAGGTGCCGCTCGTTGCCGACATCCATTTTGACTATCGCTTGGCGCTTCAGGCCATCGAGCAGGGCATTGACGCGCTCCGGCTCAATCCCGGCAATATCGGCGGAGCGGAGAACGTGCGCCGCGTCGCTGAGGCGGCGAAGGCGCGCGGCATACCGATCCGCATCGGCGTTAATGCAGGATCGTTGGACAAGCGTCTTCTGACAAAGTATGGCGGCGTCACGGCGGAAGCTCTCGTAGAATCCGCCCTGGAGCATGTGCGCCTGTTGGAGGAGCAGGATTTTCATGATATGAAAATCTCACTCAAGGCGCATGATGTGCCTTTGACGCTCGCGGCATATCGCCTGATGAGCGAGAGATGCGACTATCCGCTGCATCTCGGCATCACGGAGGCGGGCACCGTGCGCTCGGGCATCATCAAATCGGCGGTCGGCATCGGTGCACTTCTCGCTGAAGGCATCGGCGACACCCTGCGCGTATCTTTGACGGGCGATCCGATAGTCGAGGTGCGCGTCGCGCGAGAGATTTTAAAGTCCCTGGGGCTCAGAGATTATGGCCCGACGCTGATTTCCTGTCCGACGTGCGGTAGGACGGCCATCGACCTTCCTTCGATTGCCGAGCGTGTGGAGGAAAGGCTCAGCGGCATCGCGCGTCCCATCCAGGTCGCCGTCATGGGCTGCGTCGTCAACGGCCCGGGCGAAGCGCGCGGCGCCGATGTCGGCATCGCGGGCGGCAAGGGGGTCGGCCTCGTCTTCAGAAAGGGTGAGGTCGTGCGGCAAGTCAAGGAAGAAGAGCTGGTTGAAGAACTGTTCCGCGAGATAGACAGTATCTTGGAGGAAGAGCAGGCTTGAATAAAAGCGTCCGCTTGCCTTGAGCGGCAAAGTGCTTTCATAGATGGGGAATGCGGTGAACGAAGTGCACGCCCTAAGAGGAGGAAGTTTTCATTGCTTACATCGAAGTTATACGCGCCGACGTTGCGCGAGGTGCCTTCCGACGCTGAGATCACGAGTCATCGTCTCATGCTGCGTGCGGGAATGATCCGCAAGGCGGCGGGCGGCGTCTATACGTATCTGCCTCTGGCGTGGCGCACGATAAAGAAGATCGAGCAGATCATCCGCGAGGAGATGGATGCGGCGGGCGGACAGGAACTGTGCATGCCGATCATGCAGCCGGCGGAGATCTGGCAGGAGTCGGGGCGTTGGAGCGTATTCGGACAGGAGATGTTCCGCCTGAAGGACTGCCATGGCCGTGAATTCTGCCTCGGCCCGACACACGAGGAGATGATCACGACGCTCGTGCGTGATGAAGTACGCTCCTACAAGCAACTGCCACTCCTTCTGTACCAGATCCAGAACAAGTATCGCGACGAGATTCGTCCGCGCTTCGGACTCATGCGCAGCCGCGAGTTCATCATGAAGGATCTCTATTCCTTCGACAAGGACGAGGCGGGAGCCGATATTTCCTACAAGAAAATGTACGACGCCTATACAAACATCTTCACGCGCTGTGGCCTGAAGTTCCGCCCCGTCGAGGCGGACGCGGGTGCGATCGGCGGCAATCACACGCACGAGTTCACGGTGCTCGCTGCCGCTGGCGAGTCAGAAATTGCGTGCTGCACGGCGTGCGACTATGCAGCGAACGTGGAAAAGGCGGAGCTTCTTCCCATCGACGCATCCGAAGAAGAGGCGCAGCCTTTGAAGAAGGTCGAGACGCCTGCCTGCAAGACTATCGAGCTTGTGGCTGATTTCCTGCGTGTGCCGCTCGAAAAGACGATTAAGGCGGTCGCCTTCCAAGATGAATGCGACGCTCTCGTGCTCGCTTTCGTGCGCGGCGACCATGAAGTCAACGACGTGAAGCTGCAGAATGCCGTGGGGGCGCTTGAACTGCGCATGGCGGATGAGGCGGCGATTTCGGCAGCGGGCGGTGTCGCGGGCTTCATGAGTCCCATCGGCATCAAGAAGGGCACGAAGATCGTCGTCGACAGCACGGTCATGAAGATGAAGAATGCCGTTGCGGGTGCGAACGAGGTCGACGTGCATTATACGGGCGTAAATCCCGTGCGCGATTTCACGGATATCCTCACTGCAGATATCCGCTTGATGGCGGCGGGCGATCCTTGCCCGCACTGCGGTGCACCCGTCGAGATCACGAGAGGCATCGAGGCGGGACAGGTTTTCAAGCTCGGCACGAAGTACAGCGAGGCGCTCGGCGCGACCTTCCTTGATGAGAACGGCAAGGAGAAGGCGCTCTTCATGGGCTGCTACGGTATCGGCGTCGGCAGAACGATGGCGGCGGCCATCGAGCAGCACAACGACGAGCACGGCATCATCTGGCCGCGTTCCATTGCGCCCTACGAGGTCGTCGTCGTTCCCGTCAATGCGAAGGCACCCGAGCAGCTGGCGCTTGCCGAAGAGGTGTATGAGACGCTTCTGGCCGCGGGTGTCGATGCGATTCTCGACGACCGCAAGGATCGCGCGGGCGTGAAGTTCAAAGACGCCGATCTCATCGGCTATCCGCTGCGCATCACGATAGGCCCGAAAGCCTTGGAAGAGGGCAAGATCGAGCTGAAGGTGCGCCGCTCGGGCGAGAGCTGCGATTGCACGAAGGCGGAGTGCTTGGCGAAGGTGCAGGAGTTTTTGAAAGATCTTTGAGCTTTTAGGAAGCGCAGATGTGTGAAGATGGGCGGCTGAAAATATCAATGCTTCCTTGATATGGGAGATTGCTGAGAAAGGAGCGGGAGCATCATGGAAGGAGAAATCCTCTGGAAGAAGGATCATTACGCCATACGTTACTTCGAGGATGGCGATGAACATCTGCAGTCGCTGGCATTGGGCGATGAGATCGAAGTCCTCGTCAACGACGCATGGAAAAAGGTGAAGGTGGAGGCGAAGAACGGCGAGCCGGTTCTCGTCGGCGTCGGCTATGGCGACGGCATCGGCTGCCAGGCGCGTTTTGAGAAGAAGTAGCCGGAGGCGATGAGCATGGAGAAGATGGGCATAGTGTTTGCCGGCGGCAACGGCAACAGCGCTTATCAGATGGGCGCATGGAAGGCGCTGCGCAGCTACGAGCTTGAGTCTTCCGTCAGCGTCGTCTCCGGAACGTCTTTCGGTGCGCTGAACGCCATGATGTTCGCGAGCGACGGCTACGAGAAGGCGGAAGACATGTGGCAGAATGCCGCGAAGCTCAAGATTTCCAACGTGCCGATCACGAAGCTCAAGGAAATCTACGACATCATCGTGACGAGCGGGCTTTCCGGCGTATCGTTTGAGCAGTTTCTCGCACTTTTCGGGCATGGTCTTTTCGATGAAAAGAGCTTCGCTGCGTTCTTGGAAGAGCATCTGGATCTTTCCAAGGTGCGTGAAAGCATCGAGCACATCTTTATCGGAGCAACGAAGTTTCCGACGGTCGAGCCTTCTTACTACGACATCCTGCGCTATCCGGAGAAGATGCGCAAGGTTCTTCTGACTGCGGCGAATGCTCTTCCGATCCTCTACTCACAGCTGCGTTTTTCCAACGGCGTCGTGCTCTGGGAGGGAAGCTTCACCGATCTTTCTCCGCTCCTGCCCGTATACGAGGCAGGCGTGCGGCTGATCTTCGTGCTGCACCTGTCACAGAGGAGCACTGTGCAGAAGAACCTTTATCCCGACGCGAAGATTTACGAGCTTTTTCCGCGCCCCGATTTCTCCGATCGCCCGGGCTGTGTCGATTTCACGCGTCTCGCTGTCGAAAAGCGCATGAAGGAAGGCTACGGCGATATGGTCGACTTGATTCAGAAGCTCATGAAGGAGGGCGTCGTAAGCTGCCCCATCGGCGATAAGATCAAGGAGGTCAAGGCGCAGGAAGGGGACTTCCTCAAGCAGGCGAAGCGGACGGAGGATCGCGAAGCCGAGCGAAAGCGCAGTGAGATCATGGAACTTTTGACGGAAAAATGAGGCGGGCGGCGCTTTTCTGCTGCCGCTTTTCTTTTGAATTTGTGTGAAAGGTGGAGGCGCATGCGGTATGGAAAGGCTGCGGTCTGGCTTCTGACGGGGATCTTGGCAGAGATGTCGCCGACGGTGCAGACGGTTGATGCGGCGGCTCAGTCGAAGCCGCCGGCTTCGTCTGCCCCCCAAGGTTCGGACGGCAAGACGAATACTGCGGGGACGGCGATGGATGAAGCGGCGTGGGAAGCCGCCTTGGCTGCAGGCGCGACGGTCAGTGCTGTGCATGGGACGGTGACGCCGGATGCGAGTGCGGCCGCTGGCAAGGCGGATGCTACGCCAGCGGCAAATGCGGGCGCAGCTCAAGTGGAACGTACGGTTGAGTCGCCGACAGCAAATGAAAAATCTACTGCAGCGGAGGCGACGGTGACACCCGATGTCATGGAAGAGCCAGCGTCTTCGTATATGGACGATGAAGGTGGTGCAATGCCGTCGGTTCAGCCTGCGCAGCAGATGCGGCAGGAAAGCACGGTCGTACAGATGACGCCGCCCGAGGTTCAGGCAGCAAAGACGACGGCAGTTCCGAATGCGGCAGCACGCGTGCAGGAAATCATGCAGAAGTTCCGGCTCTCGGGCAATCCGCGAAGCGGTGCCTACAGCTGGGTCTACACGTCGCCGACGTGGACGGCGGAAGCCATCAGCCGCCCGGCGGCGGGCAGCAGTTACTTCCTGCTCGCCGGCTCGGAAAACCTGCGCTTCCAGTCCTTTGACTGCGATGAAGTATGGTACTTTCATGAAGGCTGCGGCATGAGGCTGACGGTGCTCGGCGCCGACGGCACGGTGCGCACCTTCGAGCTTGGCGTGGGCGGCGCGGCTATGCCGATGGTTCTGATTCCCAAGGGACAGATCTTCGCGGCGGAGAACGTGGACTCTACGGGCTATAGCTTCATCAGCTGCATGACGATTCCTGCCTTGGAGACGGCGGGAATCCGCGTCTGGCAGCGTGAGGAGCTTCTGGCAAAATATCCGCAGGCGAAGGAAGCGATCGAGCGCTACACCGATGCGCCGTGGGGAGCGGCTCGGACGCAGGAGACGGCACAGGCGGGAGGCGATATTCATGGCTGAAATGGTGCGCATGGAAACTTTGGAAGAGATTCGCGAAGGCTGCCATAAGAGTGTCAAGCGGTATGCCGTGCTGGGTGCAGCGAATGCGGTCAATCCGATTCCAGGCCTTGATATCGGCGTTGATGCGGGACTCTGCCTGCGCATGATGGCGGATATGCGTGCACGTTTCGGATTGTCGAAGGAAGCCGAGAGCAAGCTGCGCCACTACGACGTCCTCGTGCCGCTCGTCAAGAAGGTGTTCGACTTCGCGACGAAGGAGGGCGTGATGATCGTTTTGAAAAGCTTCGGCAAGCGCTACCTCGGCAAGACGACGGCGAAGTATGTGCCATTCATCGGGCAGGGAATCGCAGCGGCTGCCGGGTATGGCATGATGCGCTGGTTCGCACGCCAGTACATCGAGGACTGCTACGAGCTTGCACGCTTGGCGCGTGAGAATGCGGTCACAATCGATGCGGAGGCGAAAGTACTTCCTTAGTCTTATGGAAAAAAGCCGGCAGACATGGTAGCCTTTATACTTGGATTTAGGAATCGACGGGAAGAGGAGAGACAGCGTGAACAGGGTGATCGTAAAAGTCACGGGAGAGCAGAAGGATGCGGCAGGCGATGTCAGCCGCATAGAGATGACGGCCATGGGCGAACATTACTTTCGCAACGGCAAGCACTACATCATCTATGAGGACACATCCCTTGCCGAAGGCGCGCCCGCCTCGACGATGCTTAAGGTCGCGGCAGATTCCCTGACGCTGACGCGGCGCGGCGCCGTCGAGCAGAAGCAGCGCTTCTCACCGCAGAGCGAGAGCCGCAGCCGCTACCGCACGCCCTTCGGCGATCTCGACCTCTGCGTTGCGACGCAGCGTCTCGACATCGCCTACGGTTCCGTTTCAGGTCGGATCGATGTCTCCTACGACATGCACATCAACGGCGAATGGCAGTCGGCGAACGAACTGCACATCGAGGTTGAGGCGGATGTGTCGGAACTGCAGAAGCTGAACTGAGACGCCTTTTCACGGAGAAGATTAGGAGGATTTTTTTGGACATCAAGGAACAGTTGAGCGCAGCCATTCGGCAGGCGGCGCAAAAGGCGATCGCCGACGGCGTGTTTCCGGCAGGAGATCTTGCCGACATCCTGCTCGAAGTGCCGCCGGACAAAAAGTTTGGTGATTTTGCAACGAACTTCGCCATGCAGTCGGCGCGCGTCTTTCGCATGAATCCGAAGAAGATTGCCGAGGAGCTTGTATCGCGCATCGAGGGCGACTGGCTCGATCATGCGGAGATCGCAGGGCCGGGCTTCATCAATTTCTACCTCAAAGGCAATGTGCTCTATGATTTGCTTCGTCATCTATACGAAGGGGGCGAGGCGTGTTTCAACCTGCCGCAGAAAGATACGGCGCGCATCATGGTCGAATATGTGAGCGCGAATCCGACAGGCCTGCTGCACGTCGGGCACGGACGCGGCGCAGCGGTCGGCAGCGCACTCGTCAATCTTCTGCGAGCGGCCGGCTATCCCGTTCACAGCGAATACTACATCAATGACGCGGGCAATCAGATCGACAACCTCGCGGCATCGGTCAACGCACGCTACTTGGAACTGATGGGCAAGAAGACGGCCTTTCCTGAAAATGGCTACCACGGCGTGGACATCATCGACACGGCGAAGCGCATCGTGGAAGCGGACGGCGAGAAGTATCTCTCGCTGAGCGAGGAACAGCGCCTCGCCGCCTTCAAGGAATTCGCTTTGAAGGAAAAGCTTGCACAGCTGAAGGAGGATCTCGCCGCGTTCAACGTGACGTTCGACGAATGGTTCAGCGAGCGCACGCTCCATCCCGAGGCCGTGCGCGACGCTTGTCAGACGCTCAAGGAGAAGGGAAAGGTCTACGACAAGGACGGCGCCCTGTGGCTGCGCTCGACGGATTACGGTGACGACAAGGATCGCGTCGTCATACGTGACAACGGCGTGCCGACATACCTTGCAGCGGATATCGCCTACCATCGGAACAAGTTGGAGCGCGGCTTCGGTCATCTCATCAACATCTGGGGGGCAGACCATCACGGCTATGTCTGCCGCGTCAAAGCGGCGCTCGCGGCACTTGGCTATGCGCCCGAGCAGTTGGAAGTGCTCCTCCTGCAGATGGTCAGCCTGTATCGCGGCGGCGAACTCGTGAAGATGTCGAAGCGCACGGGCGAGAGCGTGACGCTCGAAGAGCTCATCGAGGAGGTTGGTACGGACGCGGCGCGCTACTTCTTCCTCATGCGCTCACTGGACAGCCAGCTCGACTTCGACCTCGATCTGGCGAAGTCGCATTCCAACGAGAATCCCGTCTATTATATCCAGTACGCGCACGCGCGCATTTCGAGCATCTTCCGCCAGGCGGCCGACGCTGGAATTGAGACGGACGGCGCACCTGAGTTTTCGCGGCTCGTCGATGAGACGGAAATCGCCTTGATCAAGAAGATCGAAGAATATGCGGAAGAGATCGAGCGTGCAGCGAGAGAACGTGCGCCGCACCGCATCGCGCGTTTCGCTTACGATACGGCGGGGCTGTTCCACAGCTTTTACAACAAGTGCCGCATCGTAGGCGTGGAACCTGCGCTCTCGAGCGCACGCTTGGCGCTCGTGGCGGTCGCGAGGAATGTTCTACGCCATGCGCTGGGGATTCTCGGCATTTCCGCGCCGGAGAAGATGTGACAGGAAGCAGGAGGTCATGATTTTGGAAAATACGGATTACGCGAAGCGCTCGGAGACGGATGTGGCGCATGACATTTTGAGTGAAAAGAACGAAGCGATGTACTACAAAGATCTCGTCCTGGAGGTCATCGACAAGAAGCGAAAGCCCGTGCAGTCGCTTTCTCATGCGATTTCAGAGGTCTACACGCTGATCAATATGGACAGTCGTTTCCACTATGAGGGAGAGGGGAAATGGGGACTGACGGAGTGGAATCCGCCCGAAGTGAAGCGCACGCATGCCTCGCGCACGGGCGCTTCTTCCAGCCCCAAGACGTCGCGCCGCCGCGAAAAGCTCTTGGAGGGCATACAGGAGGAATAAGGCTTTTGTGGATGCAGCTTGGCAGATTTGGCCGAGACTGCGGGTGAAGTCGGTCTTTTTCGTAGGATATGCCGGAAACAGGGCAGGAGGAAAAAATGGCAAAGTATATTTTCGTTACGGGCGGCGTCGTTTCGTCCCTCGGCAAGGGCATCACGGCTGCTTCCTTGGGGCGGCTCTTGAAGAATCGCGGCATCAAGGTCACGATCCAGAAGTTCGATCCATATATCAACATCGACCCCGGCACGATGAGTCCATACCAGCACGGCGAGGTGTTCGTCACGGACGATGGTGCGGAGACGGATCTCGATCTCGGACACTATGAGCGTTTCATCGATATCAACCTCACGAAAAACTCCAATATCACGGCGGGCAAGGTCTATAACAACGTGCTGACGAAGGAAAGGCGCGGCGATTATCTGGGCAAGACGGTGCAGGTCATCCCGCACATCACGAATGAGATCAAGCAGCGCGTCTATGATGTTGCGGCCGCTGACGGCGCCGATGTCGTCATCACAGAAATCGGCGGCACGGTAGGCGATATCGAGAGCCTGCCGTTTCTCGAAGCGATCCGCCAAGTCAAGAAAGAGGTTGGACGCTACGATGTGCTCTACATCCATGTGACGCTCGTGCCGTACATTGCGGCGGCGGGCGAACTGAAGACGAAGCCGACGCAGCACAGCGTCAAAGAACTTCGCGGCATCGGCATCCAGCCCGACATCCTTGTTTGCCGCGCGGAAAAAGAGATTTCGAGCGATATGAAGGAAAAGCTCGCTCTTTTCTGTGATGTGGATAAGAGCGCCGTCATCGAAAACCTCACGGCGCCGACAATTTACGAGGTTCCTCTGATGATGGCGAAGGAGGGCCTCGACAAGATTGTGCTCGAAAAACTCCACATGGATTACAGCCCCGCGAACATGGAAGAGTGGGAGAAGATGGTCTTCAAGATCAAGCATCCCGCGAAGAAAGTCAAGGTCGCCGTCGTCGGCAAGTATGTGGATCTGCCCGACGCCTACATGTCGGTGACGGAGGCGCTGCACCATGCGGGCATCGCGAACGATACGGACGTCAAGATCGCATGGGTCAATTCGGAGGCGATCGAGGCGGCGGACGTCGAGCTCAGCGAGGTCTTTGCAGGGTGCAAGGGAATACTCGTGCCGGGCGGCTTCGGCGACCGCGGCGTCGAGGGCAAGATTCGCGCCGTGCAGTACGCGCGTGAGAACGCGATTCCGTTCCTCGGACTGTGCCTCGGCATGCAGTGCGCCGTCATCGAGTTTGCGCGTCACGTCTGCGGCATGACAGACGCCCATTCGACGGAATTCAATCACGAAACGAAACATCCCGTCATCGACCTCATGCTCTCGCAGAAGGACGTCGAGGACAAGGGCGGCACAATGCGCTTGGGGGCTTACCCGTGCAAGCTTCGGGAAGGCTCGAAGAGCCTTGCCGCTTACGCGGAGAAAGAAATCAGTGAGCGCCATCGCCACCGCTACGAGTTCAACAACGATTTTCGTGCCGAGCTTGAGCGTGCGGGGCTTGCTGTCGCGGGAACGCTGCCCGATGACAGCCTCGTCGAGATCGTCGAGGTCAAGGACCATCCGTGGTTTGTCGGTTCGCAGTTCCACCCCGAGCTGAAATCGCGTCCGAACCATCCGCATCCGCTGTTTCGTGATTTCGTGAAGGCGGCTCTTGAAGTGAAATGAGAATCTTCCTGACGGTGGTCTTGGCGGCGCTCTTCTGCAGTGCCGCCCTTTTTTCAGAAAATGCTGCTTCTGCTTCGGCGTTGGGGGAGAATACACGGACGGCACAAGGGCGAAGACTGGAGAGCGGCATCGTCGAGGGATTTTACGGTAGACCGTGGACGGAGGCCGAGCGTCGCATGATGCTGCATTTCTTGGGTGAACACGGCATGAATCTCTACGTATACGCGCCGAAGGACGATCCGTACCATCGCGAGAAGTGGCGTGAGCCGTATCCGCCGCAGGAGATGCTCGCGCTGAAGCGTCTTGCCGCCGAGGCGCGGACTGCGGGTGTGGAGTTGGTCTTCGCTGTATCGCCAGGACTTGACCAGCGCTTTTCGGGTTGGGCAGGCGAGGCGGATGAAAAGGCCATGCTGCGAAAGCTGAAATCTGTTCATGCGATGGGTGTAGAGCGCTTCGCCATATTCTTCGACGACATCGAGCACAAGGACGGCAGGGCACAGGCACTTTTCGTGAATCGCCTGAACGAGGAACTTCTGACGCGCCGCCTTACAGAGAAGCCGCTGCTCGTCGTGCCGACGGAATATTTCCTGCAGGATATGAAGACCGCCGGCGTGGCGAAGTCATACACGCGCGAATTTGCCGCGCAGCTCGATGACGATATCGTCGTACTGTTCACGGGGGAAGGTGTCATGCCCGAAGGCATAAGCGCCGAAGATATGACGGAGGCCGAGCGCCTTTATGGACGATCGCTCGGCATTTGGTGGAACTATCCCGTGACGGACTACTTGCCAGGAAAGCTCGCGCTTGGCCCCGTACAGGGATTGGATGAAGCTGTGGCAGAGCGTGCCCCCGTGTTCTTGATGAACCCGATGGAAAAGCCCTATCTTTCGCGCATCGCCTTGGCGACGGGTGCAGAATGGCTCTCTTCGCCCGACGCGTATGATGCGGAAAGGGCTTGGCATACCACTATTCGTGAGCAATACGGCGGTTTGGCAGGAGCGATGGAACTTTTCGCGCTTCATTCGCGTCGCATGGAAAAGGATTGGGCGCATACGGGCGCACTCGATGCGCCTGTGCTGAAAGAGCAGATGGAAGCTTTCTGGCAAAAGGTGGAACGTGAGGAAAGGGCCGACAAGGAAGCGGAAGTCCTCGCAAAGGAATTTCGTCGCCTGAAACGTGCTGCCAAGCAGTTGGAAAAGAAGCTTCCGCCAGAAACTCTCGCCGAATGTCTGCCGCAGCTCCAGCTCTTCGCTCAATATGCGGAGTCGGCGGAAACGTCCCTCGCGATGGTGAAAGCGCGGCGCGAAGGAAGCTTTGCGCACGAGACGGTGCTTTATCAAAAAATCAAGGATGTTCCCACAGAGCAGCAAAAAAAGGAAGAACCGCGTCTCTCCGAGCAGGTGTTCGCGGATTTTATCGCGAGGGCGAAGGCGTGGCATGAAATGCAAGAGGCTGGTGGAGGATGGAGGAAAAACTAGCTGATCGGTCTGCGCCTTGACCTCTTGGGAGGTTATGCTAGAATATATCAAAGATGTATGGATGTGCATTTTTCGTAGAGGAGGAGTTCTTTATGTCGTTTCTTGATTTGGCGAAAAAACGCTATTCTTGCCGCAAGCTTTCGGCGCAGCCCGTGGAGGAGGAGAAGCTGCAAAAGATTTTGGAGGCGGGGAATCTCGCGCCTACGGCAGTCAATAAGCAGCCGTTCCATATCTGGGTTTTGAAGAGCGAAGAGGCGATGCAGAAAGTTTCGCAGACGACGTCCTTCATCTTTGGCGCGCCCGTTGCCTTCGTTGTGGGAAGCAAGGCGGAGAGCGCCTTTGTGCGTTCCTTTGACAAGAAAAACTTCGCGGATGTGGATGCGAGCATTGCGGCGACCCACATGATGCTTGAAATCGAAGCATTGGGTCTGGGGACGACGTGGGGCGGGCATTTCGATGCGCCGAAGCTCAAGGAGCTTTTCCCTGAGATGGCGGACTATGAGCTTGTGGCGATCTTCCCTGTCGGCTATCCTGCCGAAGATGCAAAGCCTTCGGCGCGTCATGCGGAACGAGCAGGTATTGAGATGATTGCGGATTGGCTTTGAGAGATTGTTGTTGCCCCGCTGCACGCATGTTGCGGCGGGGTTTTCCTTATGGAGCGGATTTTGTTGAATGCGAGGAAGATTTATGACATACGTTGAGCAATTGCAGGATATTGTGCGCACGCTGCGCTCCGAACATGGCTGCCCATGGGATCGGAAGCAAACGCATGAGAGCATCAAGCCAGGCTGCATAGAGGAAGCGGTCGAGGTGCTCTGCGGCATCAATATCCTGAAGGAGACGGGAAGGGCGGAAAACCTGCGTGAGGAGCTTGGAGATCTTCTGCTGCAAGTGATCTTTCATGCGCAGCTTGCCGAAGAAGAGGGACTGTTCACGTTGGAGGATGTGGCAAAGGCTGCCGCAGAGAAGATGGTGCGCCGCCATCCGCACGTGTTCGGCAAACCGGTCAAGGATGCGTCAGGCAAGCCGCTGACGGAATGGAAGGAAATCAAGGCATGGGAGAAGTGCGGTCGAGAGTGGGAAGAGGACTACCTACCCGGCGCCTTTGCGGAGGCCGTGCAGCTTTTGCAGAAGGCCAAGGAGCGCAAGAAATTGCAGTAGGGGGAGGTGTGTGAAGATGGGCGGCTGAACTTTATCCGTACTTCCCGTAGTGAAACCGTTGTTGACAATATGACAGCTTCGCTATATAATCTCAGATAATATACTAAACATATATGAATTAGAGAGGAAAAATTATGTTAGCTATCGAAAACATCGAAGCATATATCGAGGAAGAATTTCAGTGGTTTCACCGCCATCCGGAGCTTTCTTATGAAGAAGTGGAAACGACGAAGCGCATCCGTGCTTCCTTGGAACGTGCGGGCATACGCATTCTCAAATTGCCGCTTTCGACAGGAATTGTTGCGGAAGTGGGAGAGGGTGAGCCTGTCGTTGCCTTGCGTGCCGATATCGACGCCCTGCCCATCGAAGAGCAGACGGATTTGCCGTACCGCTCGGAGAATGAGGGACGCATGCACGCCTGTGGGCATGATTTTCATACAGCGTCCGTTCTCGGTGCGGCGCTTCTGCTCAAAGAGCGCGAGATGGAGCTGAAAGGGCGCGTACGCCTGTTCTTCCAGCCAGCAGAGGAGGCGCCGGGCGGGGCTAAGGTACTCATGGAGGCAGGAGCCCTGCGCGATGTACAGGCAATTTTCGGACTCCACGCGTCGCCCCTTTTGACGGTTGGCACGGTCGGCATATCGGAAGGTGCTGTCACGGCGGCAGTCGACCGCTTCGTATTTCGCTTCATCGGCAAGGGGACGCATGCCGCGCATCCGCAGCGCGGCATCGATCCGATTCCTTTGGCGGCGGGATTCATCCAAGCGGTGCAGACCGTCGTCGCGCGCAACCTTCATCCGTTTTCGGCAGGGCTTGTGAGCGTCACGCATGTCGCCGCGGGCAATACGTGGAACGTCATCCCTGAAGAAGCGCTCGTCGAAGGAACGACGCGCAGCATGGACGGAGAAGAACGCGCCTTGATTCGTAAGCGCGTCTGCGCTTTGGCCGAAGGTCTGGCACAGGCGCATGGTGCTGAGGTGGTGACGGATTGGTACGAAGGGCCGCCGGCGACGGCGAACGATGTTTTTTGGACATCGTTTTCCAAGCGGGTGGCTGAGGAGTGCGATTTGCAGATTGTGTCTGCTCCGAAATCTTTGGGCGGCGAGGACTTCGCCTTCTATCAGGAAAACGTGCCTGGCTGTTTCGTACTGGTTGGAACGGGATTATCTGCTGCCATCCACAATCCGAGCTTTCGTGTAGACCCCGCTGCGCTCGCGCCGACGGCGCATTATCTAGCGGCACTTGTGCAAGGGGCGCTTATTCAAAGCGCTCCCTGAGCATGGCAATCTCTCTTGCATATCCTGCATCGTCGTTCGGTGTTTCCAAGATGAAAGGCAAATGGCGAATCTTCGGGTGACGGATGACGCGCGTCAGGGCTTCGAGTCCGATTTCTCCCTCGCCGATGCGTGCGTGACGATCCTTGCGGGCGGCGCGGACGTTGAGGCTGTCGTTGAGATGGACGGCATGAAGGCGGGAGAGGCCGATCACACGGTCGAATTCTTCAAGTACGCCGTCGAGATCGTTTGCGATATCATATCCCGCATCCCAAACGTGACAGGTATCGAGACAGACGCCGAGCCGTTCCTTGCAGTCTACGCGCTCGATGATGGCGGCGATTTCCTCGAAGCTGCGCCCGATCTCCGTTCCTTTGCCCGCCATGGTCTCCAGGAGCACGATCGTCTTCTGCGCCGGATTGAGGACATCGTTCAAAAGGTCTGCGATAAGTTCGATGCCTTTTTCTGCGCCCTGCTGTACATGACTGCCGGGGTGAAAATTGTAGAGCGTGTTCGGGATATGCTCGAGGCGTGCTAGATCATCTGCCATCGCTTCGCGTGCGAAGGCGCGCAGAGTATCCTTGGCGGCGCAGGCGTTCATTGTATAGGGCGCATGGGCGACGAGCGTGCCGATGTCGTGTTCTTCACGGTAGCTGCAGAAGGCGTGTACGTCGTCCAAGTCGAGCGGCTTGGCCCTGCCGCCGCGCGGGTTACGTGTGAAGAAGGCGAAGACGTTGGCATCGAGGTTCACTGCGGCCTTGCCCATGGCGAGATAGCCGCTGGCAGACGAGAGATGACAGCCGACGTGAAGAGTATGGTTTGTCTTTTGCATGGCAGGGACTCCGTTTCACTGAGATGAGACGCTCATGTGCGGGCGGCACGCTTGCGAGTTTTCTTCTTCGGCGGTTCTGCCGTATGCTTTTTGAAGCCGAGCCAGAGGAAAACTGCGAGTGCGATGGCAAAGGCGACGAGACTCGTCATCTGTGCGGATTTGAAGAGTCCAAGGACAAGTTCGTTGTAGTCGCCGCGCAGGTATTCGAGGAAGAAGCGTGCGGCGGAGTAGAGCATGATGTAGAGGGCGAATGCCTGTCCCTTCGCATGATTCGTCGCGCGAAAGATGAGGAGAAGCGCGAAGATGAAGATGTCAAGTTGGCATTCCCAGATTTCCGCCGGCCACAGGGGCTGGTTGCCGTAGGTGTGGAAGGCGAGCGTGGTCTCGGGATAGAGGATGCCGAAAGAGGAGCCGGTCGGTGCGCCGAAGGCGTCACCGTTCAGAAGATTGGCCGAGCGGCCGAGCGCTTGTCCGAGGATGATGGCGGGCGCTACGATGTCGGCGAGCGCCCATGTGTCGATGCTGTGACGGCGCGTGTAGAGGATGCCGACGATAGCGCCGAGCAGCACGCCGCCCTGGATCGCCATGCCGCCCTGCCAGACGTTCAAAAGTTCCGTCAAGTGGTTCTGGTAGTAATCCCAATCGAAGAAGAAGACGTCCCAGAGCCGTGCGCCTAAGAGCCCCGCAATGCCGCAGTAAATGCCCATGTCGACGATGTGACTGTGGTAGCGTCCGTCCTGTTTGGCGAGGAAGTAGGCGACGCCCGTTGCCAGGATGATGCTGAGGCTCAGGATCAGCCCGTAAGCGCGCACGGGAAAGTCGCCGATGAAAAACAAGTATTGGTGCATGAGAAGTGCCTCCGTTGAATCGTTATTTTTAGGCTACAAGGATTGTATCATTTTACGACTTGCTCTGTCTACTGTTTGCGATATTGTATTCACTTATGAAAAACACCCCCGGAACGGGGGCGTTTTTTGTATGGTGTCAGGGTGTAGGAATGAAGCGTGCACAGGTATCGTGACCACCGCTTAGAAGTTCCGCGCGCACGTTTTGCAGGCGGGAGAAGATTGGAGTGAAGAGGAGGCGCAGCTTGAAGCGCAGGAAGGAGTGGGAGTTGGAGCCAAAGATTGGTATGCGGTTGAGCGCATATTGGTCGTCGCCGGGATGGTCGAGTCCGTAGTTGACGGTGAAAGCTGTGCGGTAGCCGGCTTCCCTTACGACACGCTGCACTTCGTCATTGTAAGCGCCGCAGGGGTAGGCGATGGAAGTGACCTTTTTATTGAGGTGCGATTCAATCGCTTTCTTGGAGTCGACAGCTTCGTGCTGCAGCTCTTCAGCAGAGGAAAGCTCGCTGAGCGCGACATGGGTCATCGTGTGGCACTCGATGTCGATGATACCCGAGTCCTGCATTTCCTGGCAGATTTCCCATGTGAGATAGTTCGGATAGACGTTCAGATAGTCCGTGATGATGAAGATGGAACCCTTAAGCCCGTATTTTTGCAGGATAGGGTAGGCGTTTTTGTAATTGTCGATATAGCCGTCGTCGAAGGTGAGGAGGATGGGTTTTTCGGGCAGAGGGGCGCCGTTTTCGAGGTGATCGGCAAGTTCGTTCGGCGTGATGGGATGGTAGCCGTTTTCGGCGAGATACTGCATCTGCGCTTCGAACTCGGGCGTGCTCAGCGTCAGGGCGTTGTGGTCACGGTCGTTGATCTGGTGATAGTTGAGAACGGGAACGCCGCCTTGGAAGCTGCTCGAGCATAGGTATGCTGCAGCGAGGAGCAAGACGAAGAGTGAAAGTATGATGGCAAGAATTTTTTTCTTTGAAGTATGCATGGAGAACACGTCCTTGGTTTGTATGATATAGGGGGTCACGAGAAGGTTCGTATGTGATACCCTCTAGTACCCTATCATATAGCAGAGGATTTTCTCTGTCAAGATTGGAAAATCCTGCAAAGAAAAAGGCAAGACAGCATATCGTTTGCTGTCCTGCCTTTTCTTTGCAGATTCTTGGAAAGAATGATCTGCGCTTTCTCAGGTGATGGAGGCCTTGTAGATGCCGTCGACGGCGGTCTTCAAAACCTTGTCGAACTCGGCGTCGCTCTGGCTTGCGCGAAGATCCTGGGCGAGGGCGCGTGAGAAGCTGGCGATGAGGCCGCGATTCTTGGCAAGTTTCTCATTGGCCTCATCCTGCGGGTAACCGCCGCTCAAAGCGACGATGCGCACGACGTGTGGATCCTTCATGAGTTCTTCATAGAGATTTTCCTTCGTCGGAATCGTGACTTTGAGCATGATCTTGTCGGCAGCGGGAAGCTTCGCCACGTTCGCCTTGATTTCTTCGAGCATGATGGCTTCCGCTTCTTCCTTCTTGGCGCAATGGATGTCGACTTCAGGCTCTAGGATGGGGACGAGTCCCTTGGCGAGGATCTCTTTGCCGACGGCAAACTGCTGCTCGATGACAGCCTTGATGCCCTCTTTGTTCGCCTCTTTGATGACGGAGCGCATCTTCGTGCCAAAGATATGGTGCTCTACTGCGCGGTCGAGGAGGGCGGAGAGTCCGTCGATGGGCTTCATGAGCTGTACGCCGTTCTTCTCGGCGGCGAGTCCCTTGTCAACCTTCAAAATCGGCACGATGCCTTTCTTCTCCCACAGGTAGTCCGCCGTATAGAGGCCGTCGATCTTGCGATCCATCGTGTTTTCGAAGAGGATGGCCGCAAGAATCTGCTCCTTTGTGAACGAGGGGCTTTTGATGATGCGCGTGCGCATCTCATGAACGCGCGTGAACATCTCCTCGTCGTTGGAATAGGCGCTCTCATCGACGCCGTAAGCCTTCAGCGCCTTCGGTGTCGAACCGCCGCTCTGGTCGAGGGCGGCGATGAAACCCTTGCCGCTGGTCATGCGATTGAGCTGCTCTTGATTCATTTTGCATACCTCCTTAAATCGTTTCCAGTTCTATTATACCTCTATGCATGCAGAAAGTAAACGAAATTGAAAATAAATATCAAAATATAAAAATCGTGCAGAAAGCTGCTTTCTGCACGATTTTGGAAGAACGTTTATTGAGACGGTGCACAATATTCGTAAAGCGTCTGAGCTTACTTCAAGAGTGCCATGACCTCTGCGGCCTTGCCGTCTGAGCCGAGGACTTCCTTGATCTTGTGCTCGACGAGTTCGCGGATGTAGTCGCGTCCCGGCGCGATGTACTGGCGCGGATCGAAGTGCTCGGGATGCTGCTTGAAGTGCTCGCGGATGCCCGCCGTCATGGCGAGGCGCAGGTCGGAGTCGATGTTGATCTTGCAGACCGCCGACTTCGCCGCCTTCCTCAGCTGATCCTCGGGGATGCCGATGGCGTCAGCGAGGTTGCCGCCGTTGTCGTTGATGATCTTGACGTACTTGGGAATGACGGACGAGGCGCCGTGCAGTACGATGGGGAAGCCCGGCAGGCGCTTTTCGATTTCCGCGAGGATGTCGAAGCGCAGTTCGGGCGGTACGAGCACGCCCTGGGCGTTCTTCGTGCACTGCTCGGGCTTGAACTTGAAGGCGCCGTGGCTCGTGCCGATGGCGATGGCGAGGGAGTCGACGCCCGTGCTTGAGACAAATTCCTCGACCTCTTCGGGACGCGTGTAGTGCGCATCCTCTGCGGCGACCTTCACATCGTCCTCGATGCCCGCGAGCTGTCCAAGCTCGCCCTCGACGACGACATTGTGTGCATGGGCGTACTCGACGACGCGCTTCGTAAGTTCGATGTTCTCCTTGAAGCTCAGGTGCGAGCCGTCGATCATGACGGAGGTGAAGCCGTCGTCGATACAGGATTTGCACGTCTCGAAATCCGGGCCGTGGTCGAGATGCAGGGCGATGGGCAGATCCTCGCATTCGAGCGCAGCCTGCACGAGGTGCTTGAGGTAGGCGGGCTTCGCATACTTTCGCGCACCGGCGGAAGCCTGCAGGATGATGGGGGACTTCACAGCCGCTGCCGCTTCGGTGATGCCCTGAACAATCTCCATGTTGTTGACGTTGAAAGCGCCGATGGCGTAGCCGCCCTCGTGGGCTTTCTTGAACATTTCTTTTGTTCCGATGAGTGGCATGATCTCAACCTCCTATGAATAGATGATACTCGTTTACCACTCTATTATATCATAATTTAATGAAAGCGTCATGAATCTTTCGTGAAAAGAGAAAAATTACCGTAGATTTCGGGGAAAAAGACGGACATATCTGCAGGCAGAGGTGCGTGCACGGTGATTTCTTCGCCACTCGACGGATGACGAAGGTGTAGGCGATGGGCGTGCAGCGCTTGACGGGCGATGCGATCCGTTCTGCCGCCGTAGAGGTCATCGCCGAGGAGCGGATGAGCGAGGTGCGCGAGGTGGACGCGGATCTGATGCGTGCGTCCCGTTGCCAGGCGAAGCGCGAGAAGCGAAAGCCCGCCATGCTCTGCAAGCGTTTCATAGTGCGTGACGGCGTATTTTCCCGCAGGTGAGACCATGCGCTCGATGATGCTGCCGGGGCGGCGCGCGATGGGCGCAGCGATCGTGCCGCAAGGCTCGGGCAGTTTGCCTTCGATGACGGCAAAGTAGATGCGCTCGATTGCGTCATGTGCGGACAAGAGGTGCTGCATGTGCGCCTCCTTGGCGATGAGCACGAGTCCGCTCGTCTGGCGGTCGAGGCGGTGCACGGGATGAAAGGCGTGCTTTTCGCCGTGCGCTTCATAGTGAAAGAGCACGGCATTGGCGAGCGTATGACTGTGCTCGCCGCCCGTCGGATGAACGAGTATGCCTGCAGGCTTGTTGACGATGAGAAGAGCCGCATCCTCATAGAGAATGTCGAGCGGAATGTCTTCGGGTGAGATGCGGCTCTCTTCCGCCAGATGCCAGCAAAGTTCATCGCCGCTTTTGATGCGGGTCTGTGCGGCATTGGCGGGGAGTCCGTTCAGCGAGAACGTGCCCGAACGCCGCAGTTTTTTCCAGAGCGTCGTGGAGAAGCCGCACTCCTTCTGCAAAAACTCCCGAAGCGCCATACAAGTCAGTCCTTCCGGCACGATAAGCCGCGTCTTTCCCATGCAATCACTTCCTTTTCCAGCAATATAGCATGGAGAAGCGTGGTTGTCCATTTGCATTTTGTATTTTTTTGTTTCTCGCTAGACGTGGACATGAAATTCTTGTATAATATAAGGCGGTCAAGCTCATTTCTTGAGATTTTGTAACGAATGACCATTCTCAAAGGACATTTTTGCTCGTGACATTTTTCTTGTCTACGGGCAATCTAGGAGGAAGTTATGGCTCTGATCGTAAAGAAGTTTGGCGGCAGCTCGGTTGCCACTACGGAAAAAATCAAAGCGGTGGCGCGGCGTGTACTCGATGGCATGAAGCCCGAGGACAAGGTCGTCGTCGTCGTCTCCGCCATGGGAGACACGACCGATGATCTCATCGAGCTGGCGCGCGGCATAGACAAGAATCCGTACCATTATGCGCGTGAGATGGACATGCTGTTGACGACGGGCGAGCAAGTTTCCATCGCGCTCTTGGCGATGGCGTTCTGCTCGATGGGGCATAAGGCGGTCTCCTTGACGGGCGCGATGGTCGGCATGGGTACGAATTCCGTGCATACGAAGGGGCGCATCATCGGCATCGAGCCGAAGCGCGTCGAGGAAGCGCTCAATGAGGGAAATATCGTCGTCGTTGCAGGCTTTCAGGGCGCTGACTCCTTCGGCGATCCCGTGACGCTCGGACGCGGCGGCTCAGACACCTCGGCCGTGGCTCTTGCGGGCGCTCTCGCTGCGGACAGCTGCGAGATTTTCACGGATGTGGACGGCATTTACTCTGCCGACCCGCGCCTCGTCCAAGGTGCACGCAAGATGCAGGAGATTACTTACGACGAGATGTTGGAGATGGCGCGCCTTGGCGCAGGTGTCATGCAGCCGCGCTCCGTGGAGATGGGCAAGCACTTCGGCATTCCCATCCATGTACGCTCGACGTTTACCGAGAAAACCGGCACGATGATCAGGGAGGCTTATACAATGGAAGAGAAGGATTTTGAAATCAGGGGGCTGGCACACGACGACAAGGTGGCAAAACTCGCCGTCATGGGTGTGCCGAACCAGCCGGGCGTCGCACATTCCCTCTTTTCTGCGCTCGCTGACGCCAATGTGAGCGTGGACATGATCGTGCAGAGCGTGCGGAACATCGAGCATAACGTGACGGACATGGTCTTCACGGTCGCCGTCGACGATCTCGAAACGGCGCGTGAGATCGTCGAGGACGTCAAGAAGAAGCTCAACGCCGTGTCGGTTCTCGTCGAGGAGAACGTCGCGAAGGTTTCCATTGTTGGCGTCGGCATGCTCGGCAACCCCGGCATCGCGGCGCGCATGTTCGGCGCCCTGCAGAAGGCAGACGTCAACATCGACATCATCAGCACGTCGGAAATCAGCATTTCCTGCCTGATCACGAAGGACAAGCTCAAGGAAGCGGCGAACGCGATCCACGACGAGTTCTTTCCGCGCGGCTGAGCGGGACTCGATGAAGAAATAAGGGAGCGCCGATACATCCGGTGATTCCGCAGGAAACAAGGCAAGTGGGAGGCTTCATATAAAATGAGCACGAAGATGGCAGCATCGCATACGGAAAATAAGGTTCTGAACGACGTGATTTTCGCCGCGAGCGGCGCGGCGACGATGGCGGCGAAGGAGCATGGAGCAGAGAAGATCACGAACGCCACATTGGGTGCGATCTTTGGCGAGGATGAAAAGCTCGCTTGCATACCGACGGTCGAGAAGGTGCTGCGCGAGTTGCCGATTCCCGAAATCATCGCCTATGCGCCTGTCGCGGGTCTGCCTGCATATCTTGAGAGCGTGAAGGACATCGTCTTCGGCAATCATCGGCCGGAAGGCTATGTCGAGGCCGTCGCGACGGCGGGCGGCACGGGCGCCGTCCACCACGCGATCGAAAACTACTCGGAGATCGGCGAAGCCGTGCTCACTGCCGATTGGTTCTGGGGCCCTTACAACGCGCTCTGTCAGAATATCGGGCGGCGCTTGGAGACATTCCAGCTCTTCGACGAGGCGCTTGCCTTCAATGCTGCCGCCTTCACGGCGAAGGTGGAGGCGCTTCTCGAAAAACAGGATTCTCTTCTCATCATCCTCAATACGCCTGCACACAATCCGACGGGCTATACGCTTTCCGATGAGGACTGGGATGCGGTTCTTGCGACCGTAAAGGCCCATGCGAAGAAGGGCAAGCGCATGAGCGTTCTCGTTGATATCGCCTACATCGAGTACAGCGGCACGAAGGACGAGACGCGCGGCTTCATGGAAAAGTTCGCACATCTTCCCGAGAATGTATTCATCATGTTCGCCTTCAGCATGTCCAAGGGGTATACGCTCTACGGGCAGCGCACGGGAGCAATCGTCGGTCTTTCCGCAAGCCGCGCCGTCATTGAGGAATTCTCTGACGTCAACAAGTTTTCGAGCCGTGCGACATGGTCTAACATCAATCGCGGCGCGATGGCGCTGCTGGCAACGATTCAGCAGGATGCGGCGCTTCTCACCGCCTACGAGAAGGAGCGCGATGCGCTCTATCAGATCGTGCGCTCGCGCGGTGCGCTCTTCATGAAGGAGGCGCAGGACTGCGGCCTCAAGGCGCTGCCGTACAAGGCGGGCTTCTTCCTCGCCGTGCCTTCGGAAGATCCGCAGGCTGTGGCGGACAAGCTGCATGACGATCTCGTCTTCGCCGTTCCCTTGAAGCGCGGCGTGCGCATCGCCGTCTGCGGCGTCGCCACGAAGAAGATCGAGGGGCTTGCCGCGAAGGTCAAGAAAGCGTGGGATTTCGTAGGCAAGTGAGCCTCGTTCACTGAGGCACGCAAAAAGGAGCTGCGCGGGGCAGCTCCTTTTTCTTTTGTGCGATTATTGTTCCAGAACCTTCTTCATTGTCGCGACGACGTTTTCCTTCGTGAAGCCGAACTTCTTGAAGAGGACGCCGGCAGGGGCGGAAGCGCCGAAGCCGTGCATCGTGACGGTCGCACCGTCGAGTCCCGTGTAGCGCTCCCAGCCGAAGCCGGCGGCCGCTTCGACGGCGACGCGGGCGCGGATGGATTTCGGCAGGACGCTTTCCTTGTATTCAGCGGATTGCTGCTCGAAGACGTCGACGGACGGCAGGGAGACGACGCGCACGGCGATGCCGTCTTTGGCGAGTTCTTCCTGCGCCTCGATGGCGAGCGATACCTCAGAGCCGGTGGCGATGAGGATGCCCTGCGGCGCCCCTTTCGCTTCGGAAATGATGTAGCCGCCCTTCAGGGCTTCCTTGGAGCTTCCTGCAAGCTGCGGCAGATTCTGGCGCGTGAGCGCGAGGACGGTCGGCGCATCCTTGCTCGTCACGGCGCTGTACCAAGCGGCGGCCGTTTCCGTCGCGTCGGCAGGGCGGAAGACGTTGACGTTTGGCGTCGAGCGCAGCATGGCAAGTTGCTCGATCGGCTCGTGTGTCGGGCCGTCTTCACCGACGCCGATGCTGTCGTGCGTGAGCACGTAGACGACGGGCAGCCCCATGAGTGCGGCGAGGCGCAGCATGGGCTTCGTGTAATCGCTGAATACGAAGAAGGTCGCGATGTAAGGCAGGACGCCGCCGTGTAGCGCGAGGCCGTTGGCGATCGCCGCCATGCCGAGTTCGCGCACGCCGAAGTGCAGGTTGCGTCCCGCACGATCCGTGCGGCTGAAATCGCCTGCGCCGTCCATCACGGTCTTGTTCGACGGCCCGAGATCTGCGCTGCCGCCGATGAGCTGCGGCACAATCTCCTTGAGACGCTGGATCATCTTGCCTGACAAGGCGCGCGTCGCGGCGGGCTTGTCCTCGTACGCCCAGAAGTCCTCGCTCTTGAGCAGCGCCGCAGCATCGACGGGCGCGTGGAACGCATCCCAGCGAGCCTTCTCCTCGGGGTACTTCGCGCAGTAGGCATCAAAAAGCTCGTTCCACTTCGCCTCAAGAGCCGCGCCCTCAGCGGCGAGCTTCTCGTAATGTTCGTAGACGGCGGCAGGAACGCAGAAGCTCTCGGCAGGATTTTCCCAGCCGAGGTTTTCCTTGAGCGCGCGCAGGTTTTCTTCGCCGAGCGGTTCGCCGTGGGCACTCGCCTTGCCTTCCTTGGCGGGGCAGCCGAAGCCGATCTTCGTTTTGAGCGTGATGAAGGACGGCCGCTTCTTGTCTGCCTTTGCCTCTTCGATCGCCTTGCCGATGGCGGCGAGATCCGTGCCGTCCTCGACCGTGAGCGTCTGGAAGCCGAAGGCCGCCATGCGCTTTTCCACGTCCTCGGTAAAGGCGAGGTCGGTGCCGCCCTCGATGGAGATGTTGTTGCTGTCGTAGAGCACGATGAGCTTGTCGAGCGCGAGCGTGCCCGCGAGCGAGAAGACTTCGGAGGAGATGCCCTCCATCATGCAGCCGTCGCCGCCGAGGGCGAAGGTGTAGTGATCGACGATGGGGAAATCCGGCTTGTTGAAGATGGCGGCGAGGTGCGCTTCGGCAATCGCCATGCCGACCGCCATGCCCATGCCTGCACCCAGAGGCCCTGTCGTGGCTTCTACGCCCTTCGTATGACGGTACTCGGGATGGCCGGGCGTCAAGGATCCGTCCTGGCGGAAGTTCTTGAGGTCGTCGAGCGTCAGCCCGTAGCCGAAGAGGTGCAGCAGGGAATAAAGCATGGCAGAGCCGTGCCCGGCGGAGAGGATGAAGCGGTCGCGGTTCGCCCAGTTTGGATTCTTGCCGTTGTGCTTCATGTGGTGCGCCCAGAGTTCGTAAGCGATCGGGGCTGCGCCGAGCGGCAGGCCCGGATGGCCGGAGTTCGCCTTCTGCACGGCGTCCGCCGAAAGTGCACGGATCGCATTCACACAGGTGGTGTCGATATTGCCCATAGATTTCTCCTCCTTGAAATCGTCGTTTGTTGACCTCTTTCATCATACATGATTTATTTGGAAATGTATAGCGCGAGAGGAAAGTTTTGCAGAAAGTCATGCTGCAAGATACTGCGTCAGCGCTTGTTGAGAAGCGCGATGGAGAACAGGATCAGCACGACGCCGACCGATTCGGTGAGGCCGAAGGGGACGGCGAGCAGCACGGTGGAGAGGAGTACGGCGGACAAAGGCTCGATGGAACTCAGGATGCCGATGGTGCTCGGCTGGATGTATTTGAGGCTTTCGAGATATGACCAAAAGGCGATGACCGTACCGAAGAGGACGACATAGATGAATACGGCGACGGAGGCGGCGTCCAAGACGCCGGCGAAGTTCCACGGTGCGCGAAAGGACATGAGCAGGAAGCCGCCGAGGAGCATCGCCCAGCCGATGACGAGAGGCGAGCGGAAATTGTCCAGCAGCCATTTGGGCTGTATGGTGTAGATGGCAGCGCAGAAAGCGGAAGCGACGCCCCAGAAGAGAGCGATGGGCGGGATGGCGAGAGTCGAGAGACTGCCGCGCGTCAAGATGAGGAACGTGCCGACGAAGGCGAGCAGCACGCAGCCGCTCTCGCGCAGCGACGGCAGGCTGCGGCTCTTCAGGGCGAGCCAGAGGACGACGATGATCGGCATCAGGTACTGCAGGACGCTCGCCGCTGCCGCGTTGCCGTGCTCGATGGAAGAAAAATACGTGTACTGCACGCCGAGCATGCCGAACAGGCTGAAGAAGAGAAGCCGCTTCGCCGCCGTGCGGTTTCGCCAAACGGAGAAGATGCTCTCGCGGTTCTTTGCCGCATCGAGCAGCAGAAGCAGTATGCCTGCGAGCGTCATGCGCATCATGACGAGCCATTCGGTGGAAAATCCTTTTTTCTGCAGCAGGAACTGCGCGGCGACGCCTGAGCCGCCCCAAAGCAGCGCGCCGAGCGCCACGAGTGCGACGCCTTTTTTCGATGGATTCATGGTATCGCTCCTTGTCTTTCGTTTCGTCTCTGACTATAGCATTTTTGGGGGCAAAAGAAAAGGGAGCAGAAGCGCGAGGTTTTTAGGAAGCTGGGAAGGCAGATGAAATGATGCCGTGAAGCCGGGCAGCGGAAAGTTTATGCGCGATTGCTCATGCCGATGGGATGAATTTGACAGGCCGATATGCTATAATGGAAGCGCAATATCGGATGCGGGGCAAGGGGAGGCATCCAAACATTCTTGGCATTCAAGAAAGGGAGGATTCGCATGAAACTCGTAATCACGGAGCCGCTGGGGATCTCGGAGGTGCAGGCGGAGGCGCTGAAAAAGGAGTATTTGCCTCAAGACCTTGAGATGGTCTACTGCAATACGCCGCCGCAGGACGACGCGGAAAAGGCGGCGCGCGCCAAGGGGGCGGAACTTGTCATGCTCGCGAACATGCCGTTCAAGGAAAACGTCCTGCAGGAGCTTTCGGACGTCAAATTCCTGAGCGTCGCCTTCACGGGCGTCGACCATGTGGCGATGGACTACTGCAAGGCGCATGACATCGTCGTTTCCAACTGCTCGGGCTACGCCAACGAGGCGGTCAGCGAGCTTGCCATCGGCCTGGCAATCGGGCTCTACCGCAAAATGCTTGCCTCAGATGAGGCGGTGCGTGCGGGCAAGACGCGCGCCGGCCTCCTCGGCATCGAGCTTTCGGGCAAGAAATTCGGCGTCGTCGGCGCAGGCGCCATCGGCAGGCGCACGATCGCGCTCGCGCAGGCGTTCGGCTGTAAGGTGTACTACTACAACCGCAAGGAAGCGAAGATCAACGGGGCGAAGTATGTGAGTCTCGACGAGCTGATGGAAGTCTCGGACATCGTTTCGCTGCATGTGCCGCTGACGGCGGAGACGAAGGGTCTGATCGGCGAGAAAGAGATTGCCAAGATGAAGAAGACGGCGATCCTCATCAACACGGCGCGGGGCCCCGTCGTCGACAGCAAGGCTCTGGCAGACGCCCTCAAGGAAGGCCGCATCGCGGGGGCGGGCATTGACGTCTTCGAGGGCGAGCCGCCGATCGCAGGCGATCATCCGCTGCTTCATGCGCCGAACGTCATCCTCGCGCCGCACGTCGGCTTTGCGACGCAGGAGGCGATGGAAAAGCGTGCTGTCATCGCCTTCAAGAATGTGCAGGCGTACCTTGCGGGCAAGCCGCAGAACGTGATGTAAGGGCGCAGATTTTTAGCAGATTTTTATAGGAAGCGTGCAGAAGCTATGGCTCCTTTGTTGCCATAGCTTCTGTTTTGACGAATGGGGTGAGGCGTTGAAGTACGGGCCGTTCATGGCGGCGCTCCGCAAGGGAGAGCCGAAGCATGTCTACCTGCTCGCGGGCGAGGAGCATTACTATATCGAGAAGGCGAAGGCGGCGATCTTAGAGCGCCTCTTTCCCGCGGGCGAAGGTCTGCGGGATGCATTGGAAGAAGCCGCGCCCGACATGGATGCCGACGCGCTGATCGGCCTCTTGGAAACGGTGCCGTTCTTCGTGCCCAAGCATGTCGTGCTCGTGCAGGACAGTCCGCTTTTTCGCGAGAAGAAGCGGACGGCAGCGGACGGCGAGGATGCGAAGGCAGCGAAAGGGAAGAAGGGCGGCGTGGACAAGAAGGAAGAGCGTCTCCTGCATCTTCTTGCCGATATGCCCGACTACGCCTATGTGATCTTCCTCTGCGCGGGCAAGGCGGACAAGCGGCGCAAGGCGTACAAGGCGGTTGAGGCGGCGGGCGCGGTGCTCGATGCCGATGCCGTGCGCCCGTGGGAGATCGGCGATTGGCTCGCGGGAAAGCTCGCCGAGATTCACAGGGAGTTTGATCGCGAGGCGCATGCGTATTTCATGGGCGCCGTTTCCATGATGCATGAAGTCTCGCTCTCGTATCTCGACAAGGAGTTTGAAAAGCTCGCGCTCTATACTGCGGAGAAGCGCATCGGCAGGGCGGAGCTTGCCGCTGTGTTCTCAGGGCTGCCCGAGGTATCGTCGTTTGCGATGATGGACGCGGTGAGCGAGAAGGACGTGAAGAAGGCTCTGACGCTTCTGCGCCGCCAGACGGCGGACGGCGTGTATGCGCCCGTGCTGCTTGCCCTGATGGTGCGCCATGTGCGCCAGTTGTGGCAGGCGAAGCTCCTTCTGGCGCAAGGCGTGCGCGGCAAGGCATTGGGCCCTTCGATGAAGCTCAATCCCTTCATCGCGGAGAAGCTGGGACGCGCGAGCATGAAGTTCTCCGAGCCTGTTTTGAAGCGGGCGATGCTCTCGCTCATCGACGCCGACTATCTGCTCAAGACAGGGCGGGGCGGCGTGGAACTGCTGGAAGATGCCGTGATCTCGCTGTGCAGTTGATAAATGAAAAGCCGTCCCATGCGCGGGGCGGCTTTTCCTCTGTCAAGTTTCGCTGTCGAACGACTGCATCGGTACACCCTTGCGAGGCTTCGGCAGGTTACGGTAGGCGCGTGATGCGCTGAAGAAGCGCGTGGCTACCGTCATGCTGGCAGGGTCGAGGTTTTCGACGGAGCGCTCTGCTGTGCTCGTGAGTTCCCGATATTTCGCCGTTTGCGTGAATTTCGCCCATGCTGCTTGCAGGGCGCGCGCCATGATGAATTCGATACCCGTCGTGTCCTCGGGCTGCTGCACGAAGGCGGAACTCGTCTTGGGCGGCGGAGCGCTGCCCGTGCGCTTTTCGCGTACTGCAGCGGGGGCGGCAGATGCAGAATGCACAGGTTGCTGCTTTGCGGCGGTTTTCGTCGTCGTTGAGGTTTTTGCAGTGGTCGTGCCCGACGCGCTCGCTGCATCGAGCTTCCAGCGCGTGCGCGGTTTCGGCGCACCGAATGAATCGCGAGCAGGGGAAGTCTTTTCCAACGTCCTCGTCTCGGCGGCAGGAGTGCGCGCGGACACTTCCTCTGCCGCTTCCTTTTGACGCGCGGCGTTCCCAGCTTCATTCACGAGGCCGCTCGCGATGAGGAAGGCTTCGCTCGCCTCCTCCTTTGAGGCCGCGGCTTCGAGCTTTTCTACGAGCGCCTCGCGCGCGTCCTGCGCGGCTCGCGCCTTGGTGTAAAGTCCCGTATCAGAGCGTTTCAAAAAGCGCATCTCGTCCGCCATGAGTTCGTCGCCGTTCAAGAGCTTCTGCTGGATGATGCGGCGCATGGCGCGGCTCGCGCCATCGAGCTCTTCTGCCTGCGGCTCGTCGTCTGCAGTGCCGGCGTCCTGCGGCGCATGGTTCTTGAGCACTTGCCTTGCTTTGCCGCTGTAATCGATCTTCATGCCGATGTTCTTTTGCTTCACATAGGCGCTGACCTTGTCGCTCTCGTCAAACATGCCGAAATCCCTCCTGCAGCCGTTTTCTTCCTGCGATCAATATATAGGCTTATTATACCATGGAGACATATATCTGTAAACGTTTAGGCATACATTCTCTGCCTGTCAGACGGCTGCCTTTGCGTGGGAATCGGTTTTACTAAAGACTTGCTATGACATAGCGCTGATACATATTCCCTTGCTTTTCCGTGCGCGATAGCTTAACATGGAAAAGCAATATGAGAAAGGGGCGGGAGACAGAGTCATGACAAAGTTTATTTTCGACCTCGACGGAACGATTACGAAGGAAGAGACGCTTCCTGTTATTGCCAAACATTTTTCGATGGAAGAAGAGATTGAAGAGCTTACGCGGCAGACAGTCATGGGGCATGTCCCTTTTGTCGAATCATTCATTCGGCGCGTCTTCCTTCTTGGGAAGCTGCCGATCGATGAGATTGATGCACTTTTGGAGGGGGTGGAACTTCATGAGCCGATCGTAAAGTTCATCCGGAAGAATCGTGCGCACTGCGCTATCGCTACGGGAAATCTTTCGTGCTGGGTCGCGAAACTCGTCGCACGAATTGGCTGCGAAGCCTACTGCTCCGAGGGAAAGATAGAGAACAACCGAGTGGTAGAGCTTATGAATATCATAAAGAAAGAAACCGTCGTTGAAAAATATCGTGCCGCAGGGCATCGCGTCGTCTTCATCGGCGATGGTCATAATGATGTGGAGGCGATGCGTGCCGCGGACATTGCCATCGCCTCGGGATTGACGCATGAGCCGGCGCAGAGCGTCCTTTCTGTGGCGGACTGTCTTGTACGGAATGAGGCGGAGCTGTGCAGCCGGCTGAATCAGCTGCTGGCAAATATTGTAGAGCCGCGAAAGCAGGATGTTTTGCCGAAATAATCAGGAAGACGTCCCGTCCGGTGCTTGAAGATAAGGAAAGTAGCTGCGGTAGGCGGCAGGCACGCTGTAAATGTCGGCGATTTCCTGTGCCGTCGCCCAGAGAAGCGGCGGCGTTTTTGTCTGAGCATCGTAGGATGCGGTGGCTTCATGGAGGCGTAGGGAGGCAGGGCGTGCATTTGCCTTGATGGCTTCGGTTGAAGCAGGCGAGGATTTCGTCGCAGCGGATGGTTCATCGCTCGACGTTTCCGCCAGTTCGACGTGCCAGCCGACCATTTGCCATGTGATATGGGAGAAGATGTGCTGTGCGGGGGGGAGCGCGTGGAGTTTTGCGGGGATAAGGCCGATGACTTGCAGCGCCTTCGCCGCCTCGTTCTTTTTAAGATGGCCTTCCATGGCAGGAAAGCCCCAAAGTCCTGCGAGAAGCCCGTGTGAGGGACGCTTTTCGAGGGCGATTTTACCGTTTTTCGACAGCAGGAAGATCGTAAGTTTTTCCGTACGCCGCCTTTTGGGCGGCGTTTTTTGGGGCAATTCCGCCTGCAGATTGGCTTCCTTGGCGAGACATAGGCGTTCAAGCGGACAGGAGGGACAGCGTGCGGCGCCGCGCGGCAGACAGACGAGGGCGCCGAGCTCCATCAAGGCTTGGTTGAAGTCGCCGGCATTTTCGGGCAGACGCGCGATCAGTGCTTCCTCGACAGCGCGTTTCGTGCTCTCCTTCAAGATGTCGGCCGGGCAGGCGAGGAGGCGCATGATGACACGCAGTACATTGCCGTCGACGGCAGGACGGCGCTCGCCGAAGGCGATGGAGGCGACGGCGCCTGCTGTGTAGCGGCCGATGCCGGGCAAAGCGAGCAGGTCGTCGAAGCGCGCGGGAATCTCGCCGCCATGGTCGCTACAGATGAGACGCGCGGCAGATTGCAGGTGGCGCGCGCGGCTGTAGTAGCCGAGACCTTCCCAGAGCTTCATCAGCGTGTCTTCGTCGGCTCGGGCGAGAGCGCGTACATCGGGCAGCGCGGCGACGAAGCGTTCGAAGTACGGTTTGACCGCCTCGACGCGCGTCTGCTGCAGCATGATCTCGGACACCCACACGCGGTACGGCGTAGGTTCTTCACGCCATGGCAGTGCGCGCTTCTCGCTATGAAACCAGCGCAAGAGAGGCGCGGCGATCGCGTCGAGCGTTTCTATGTTTTTCAAGATATTTTCCTGCGGCTTTTTTGCCATCGAAGTCTCCTCTTGTCATGGTGCTGCACTGTGATACGGATGAGCGGCATAGGGTCACTTTGTCTCAGTCAGAAGCGCCGCGAGCTTTTGGCACATGTCAAAAACAAGTCCGTCGCAGTTTTCTTTGCGTGCGACGCCTCTTTCTTCTGCGGCGGCGAGAAGACATCGGCAGTCCGTCGTGCCGTAGGCGGCGAGGAAGTCGTCGACGAGCTTCTTCGCCGTTTCCTTATCCTTGCCCGCTTTGCCGAGGATCATCAGCGCGGCGGTCAGCGTGCCGCAGGCAGAGCCATGCATCATGCCCGCGCCGAAGAAGACGCCGAGAGCGTCGGCTGCTTCTTTTTCCATGCCGATTTCGGCGGCGAAGGGCACGAGGAGCGACTGTGCACAGTTGTAGTGACGGCCGCCCGGCTCTTGTCGCAGAAGTTTTGCTTCTTCTAAATGATTCATGATGGTTTTCCTCCTTGCATTTCTTTTATTCTACCCGCTTTTTACCTCGTGCGCAAAGGTTGTTTTGACAAGGTGCATTTCGTGCGATAGAATCGTGTTAGCAGATTTGCCGCAATGTTTTGCGGGGAGATTCCAGAAACGTTCGGAGGAATACGATGAAGATCATTGCTGGCCTCGGAAATCCTGGGGCGGAGTATGCACGTACGAAGCACAATGTCGGCTTCATGCTTGTCGACGCCTTGGCTGAAAGACTCGGTGTCGATGCTTGGCGTGAGAAGTTCAACGCACTTACAGCCGAAGGGCGCATCGGCGCGCAGAAGGTGCTGCTCGTCAAGCCGTTGACCTACATGAATGAGAGCGGACGCGCGGTAGGCCCTCTGCTCGATTGGTACAAGCTCGTGCCTGAGGACTTGATCGTCGTGCACGACGACATGGACATCGCGGCGGGCACGATCCGTCTGCGGCGCAAGGGAAGCGCGGGCGGTCATAACGGCATTAAGTCGCTTCTCGCGCACATCGGCTCGGAGGATTTCTCGCGCGTACGCATTGGCATTGGGCGTCCTTTGCCCGGTTGGACGGTAGTCAGGCATGTGCTTGCACCGTTTCCCGCGGATGACGCACCGAAGATTCAAGAGGCGATTTCTTATTTGTTGCCTGCCGTCGAGTGCATCATGACGGATGGCATCGATATGGCGATGAATCGCTACAACCCGCGCAAGAAGAAGGCGGCAAAGCAGGAAGCGCATGAGAGGGAAAGCGCGGAGAAAGGCAGCGCTGTACCGCAGACCGAGAGGCAGGAGGGTGAAGTATGAAGGCGGAAATACGTGCGCTTTACGCCGATGAGGATGGGGCGATCTTCGATGCGCCGGGTATCGCGGGACTGGGGCGCTCGGGTGATACGCTCTTGCCGCTTACTCCTGCCGATCTTATTCCTCTGCCCGAGTCGGCGGACTTGATGTTCCTGCCCGATCGCGCGGCGATGGGAATGACGGCGGCTGGCGAGATGCTGCCTCTGGCAGGATGCGCCGTCGCCGCCATCCTGCCTGCGGGCTATACGCGGCTTTTTCTGCCTGCCTTTCAGCGAGAAGAAGGGGCTGAAAGGCTCGCTCTCTACGGCTACACAGCGGTCGTGCTCTACAAGAACGATCTCTATGCGGCGGCTCTCTACACGGATGAGAATACGAAGTGGGATCCCGTATACTACAACACGCGAGAACTCAAGAAACTCGTGCTCCGCGTCGAGAAGGATCTGCCGGGCAACCGCATTGTCGAGCAGGTGGCGGGCTGCTCCTTGAAGTGGCACTGCTGCACGGCGCAGAATCTCTTCTACCGCCGCTGGGAAGCGGGCATACCGACGTCGCCCGTCTGCAATGCGAACTGCTTCGGCTGCATCTCCCTGCAGCCCGCTGAGTGCTGTCCTTCGCCGCAGAGCCGCATCGCGTTCCGTCCGACGCCCGAGGAAATTGCGCAGGTCGGCATCTATCACCTTTCGACCGCGCCCGACGCCATCGTGAGTTTTGGGCAGGGCTGTGAGGGTGAGCCGTCGCTTGCGGCGGATGCGATCGCGGCAGCCGAGCGTCTGATTCGTGCTGAGACGAAGCGCGGGCAGATCAATATCAACACGAATGCCGGCTATACCGAGGGCATCCGAAAGATTGTCGATGCTGGACTTGACTCCATGCGTGTGAGCATCATCAGCGCTATCGAGGAGAGCTATGCGGCCTACTACCGCAGTAATTACACGCTCGCTGACGTCAAGGAGTCGATTCGCTACGCGCTTTCGCACGGCGTGTACGTGTCTCTCAACATGCTCTTCTTCCCAGGTTTCAACGACCGCGCCGAAGAACTTGAAGCGTGGCGCAGCTTCTTTCGCGAGTTGCCCGTCAACATGGTGCAGGTGCGCAACCTCAATGTTGACCCCGATGCCTTCCTCGAAGTCATGCCCGAGGCGCAGGGCGAGGCAGTCGGTGCGAGGGCGTTTTTGGAACGACTCAAGAAGGAGTTTCCGACGCTCGTCATTGGCAGTTTCAGCCACTATGTTGAATAGGGAATTTTTCGCAAAGAGAATGATTCCTATCGAATTTCTATGCTTGACATAGAAATAAATCAATGCTATTCTTTTATAGGAATTTTATATCGTTGGATCAGGTGTCGCAAGACTTAATAGGGAATTCGGTAGAAGCCGGAGCGGTCCCGCCAC